>CEQG01047883.1_pt1 | contig 95563 bp, 78 predicted proteins | sample 350301 | NCBI WGS metagenome assembly CEQG01 (sample SAMEA2621242, study PRJEB7988) | marine metagenome | isolation source: saline water (ENVO:00002010), including | reverse complement strand
AGCCTTCTTTTTTGTTTGATGCAGGCTTTCAGCTAAGCTATGCCGCTGTTTTTGCAATTGTGTGGATGCAGCCTCTTTATTCGCGAATAAAACCATCTAAATACAAAGCTGTGAATTACTTTACACAGCTTGTAGCTGTGTCTATAGTAGCACAACTGGGTGTACTGCCGCTGAGCCTGTATTATTTTAACCAGTTCCCACTATTATTTCCTCTTGCTAATATTGTGGTCATACCGCTCTCTACCGTATTATTAATAGTAGGAATAGCAGTAATTATATTAGGTTTTATCTCGATAGATGCCTCAACACTTTTAGGTAAGGCGTTAGGTTTTATTACCGAAGTAATGAATTCTTTTATCGAATGGGTTGCATCTTTCAGCACTTTCACTATAAAAGACATACCTTTTAACCTGCTGCTGATGGTGTGCATGTACACGCTTATACTATGCAGCGTGTTATGGATGTTTAAGAAGAGCTATAAACGTACTGTAGCACTACTGGCTGCCGTATTGGTATTTCAAATTAGTTATACTGTTATAAAATTAGATGCAGATAATTTAGATGAGACTGTTATATTTCATAACTGGGAGCATAGCCTTATTGCCAAAAAGAGTGGAAAAAGCATTACCTTTTTCAGCACCGACAGCCTTGCAGCTTCTAACAGGAATGCGAAAGGTTACACTAAAGGCAGCTTTACAGACAGTATAAATATGAAACCATTAGGCAACCTGCTTTGGCACAACGGTAAACGAATACTCATATTAGACAGCACCGGCGTTTATACAGGCAATATGCGGGCAGATTTACTGCTGCTTACACAATCGCCTAAGATAAACCTTGAACGCACGCTGGACAGCCTTAAACCGGCTGTGGTAATTGCAGATGCCACTAATTATAAAAGCTACGTGAGCCGCTGGCAGGTAACCTGCCAGAAAAGAAAAATCCCTTTTCATGCTACTGCCGAAAAGGGATCTTATACTATAAGGTAAATGTTATGCTTTTGCTTTAAGCACCTCCATTAACTGCTCCGGAGTGTGGTAGCCGATAATGGGTTCTTTTACATTTCCTTTTTTATCAAAAATTATCATTGACGGATAAGCACGCACTTTTAAGAACAGCGTAAACTCATGTACACTGTTGCGGCCTCTTCTGTCGGCAACATAATTCGGGTTAGCATATTTCTTACCCATGTAGTTAACATCATCATTGCCTTCTGCATTAAATTTTACCGCATAATAATTAGCGTTAATGTAATCGGCAACGGTCTTATCATGAAATGTATTTTTATCCAGCATTTTGCATGGCCCGCACCAGTCGGTATATACATCCATAAATATAGGCTTCGGATTTTTCTTCTGCGCTGCAAGCGCCTCATCAAGTGTCATCCATTTTATCTCCTGTGCCCGGGCAGCAACAGCGCCTAAAGCAACAAAGAGTATTAATAACAGTTTTTTCATATTATTTAAGTTTATAGTATTGGTTTTTCAAAAAGGATGCCAAAGCATATTAACGAACACCGTGCATCAGCTTTTTAAGCAGCGGGTGCAGTATCATTACCAATATACCAAGTCCTATTGGCACAAGGGTAAAGATAAGGAAAAACGTTGATAATGAATACTTTTCGGTAATTGTATTAATCATACCACCCATAGTACCGGCCGTTTTGTTACCAATGGCAATAGCAAGATACCAGATACCGAACATAATACCAATCATCCTGGCAGGTACCAGCTTACTTACATAAGAAAGCCCTACAGGAGAAAGGCAAAGCTCTCCCAGTGTATGGAAAAGGTAAGCAAAAATAAGCCACACCATACTCACTTTAATATCGCCGCCATCTGTAAGCGTAGAGGCACCATAAGCCAGGGAGGCAAAGCCAATACCTAACAATGAAAGCCCAAGCCCGTATTTAAATGCTGCAGGCGGGTTATATTTACTCTCCCACACTTTAGACACCATAGGTGCAAAAGCAATGATGAAGAATGAGTTTAATATACCAAACCAGGAAGCGGCAACAACTGTTTCGTCTTTAGTGAATTCGCGGTACAGCATCCAGATTACTACACCCCATATCACCGCAAAACTGAACCCGAGAATACTGTTACCTACCGGATATTTTTTAAATGTCTGGCCGAACAACTTACCTAACACATAGGTTATTATAATAAGAGGGACAACTGTTAGCAACGCATTGATAACCTTAAATACAGATGCTGTGCTGCCTGTTAATTCCCTTTGCGTATATTTTTCAGCAAAAATGGTCATAGAGCCACCTGCCTGCTCAAACGAAGCCCAGAAGAAAACGGTAAAGAAGGCAAAAATTGTTACAGCAATCAGCCTGTCTCTTGTAATTGTTGCATAACGTGTAAGCCTGCTTACGAGTAGTATAACGAAAAGTACAACACCAAGTATGATGGTAAAGTTAGAACCATCAAGGCTTCCTACTGTAAAATCAAGTAAATTGTTACCGCTGATTTTAGAATATGGGTCATTAAGTATCCACACAAGGCCAAGCAAAAGTGATATTACTATAAGTGTAAGGTCAAAATTGGTAAATGGTACACGCTTATCGCCATCAGTAGCTACCTTCCTTTCTGCCTGTTCGGCAGCGGTAGGCTTGGTACCAATGTTACCAAAAATATTTTGTGTAAAGTAGAATTGCAGCATACCAAAAAACATGAAGATACCTGCAAGGCCAAAGCCCCAACTCCAGCTTACCTGTTCACCGATATACCCGCAAAGCATGATACCCAAAAAGGCACCTGCGTTTACACCCATATAAAATATGGTATAAGCGCCATCTTTCTTTTCAGGGTGGTCTTTATACATATAAGATACTATAGATGTCATATTCGGTTTAAAGAAACCGTTACCGAATATAAGAAGCCCAATACCTATATACAGGAACATAGGAGTTTCTACAGCCATACTGGCATGCCCTAACGTCATTAAAAGGGCACCTATTACAACAGCCCAACGATAGCCCAGATACCTGTCGGCCATATAGCCACCCATAATGGTTGTAAGGTAAACAAGCGAAGTATAGGTTCCGTATAAAGCAAGTGCGTTCTCCTCAGGCCATGCCCAACCTCCGTCAGCAATTGAAGATATAAGGAAAAGTACCAAAAGCGCACGCATTCCGTAATACGAAAAACGTTCCCACATTTCGGTAAAGAACAGCACAAACAGCCCTGCCGGATGTCCTAAAACATTGGATTTAAAAAAATCATTTGAAGTTGTTGTAGACATAGTATATATATTGATTCAAAAAAATTTAGTTTCTACTTTTCGTCCTGCATCAGTTTTTTAACGATAGGCGAAATAACAATCAGCACCACACCGGCTATTAATGCATAAATGGCCAGTTGTTTATAGCCATCGGTATAAGTAGCCAGCTTTTGCGGCAATGAGTCGTTCTCACCTGCTTCAGATAAGCCTGCACCCAATATACCGGCAACATACTGCCCGTATGCACTTGCCAGGAACCACATACCCATCATTACTCCCTGCAGCCTTTGCGGCGACAGCTTGGTCATTAACGAAAGGCCTATCGGCGAAAGGCACAATTCGCCGAAGGTTATTACAAAATAGGCAAGTACAAAAACATCGAGGCTGGCTATGCCCGAACCGGCAATTACCTCGAAAAAGCGTGTAAGGTAGAAAATATAGAAGCCGCCTGCAAGAAAAATAAATCCAAGTCCGAATTTTATAACTGAATTAGGCTCTATTTTCTTTTTTGCCATTGCAATCCAGGCAAGGCCAACAAGCGGAGCGAAAATAATTACAAATACAGAGTTTGCGGCATTATTTACACCGTTAGGGTCTAAAGTCATAGTGCCTAAAACGGTATTATCTAAGTTTTGCGCAGCAAAGATGCTGAGTGACCCCCCACTCTGTTCAAAGAACGCCCAGAACACAATAGAGAACAATATAAATATTAATGCCGCTATCAGTTTTTTGCTTTCTGCCCAGCTATGCTTACTCATTTCATAAACAAGATAGATAAGGGTAACAGGGCCTATTATGTACATAAACCAGTCGGTATATTCTGTTTTGGCAACCATTGCCATAATTACAGGAACTACCGCAAGCGTACCCAGGTAAACAGCATACTCATACCAGCTTCTACCTGACTTAATTTTTCTTTTTACGGTGGTTGGTTCAGGCTCTACGGTACCTATACCTTCTATTTCAGGGATTTCTTTTAGTTTGTTATGCTGACTTTTTAATGGCGATAAACCAATTGGCCCAAGTGTTTTTTGAGTAAAGATAAAAGTGATAAGGCTTATTGTCATTACTATACCCGCAAGGCCAAAGGCTACATTCCATGTATATTCTGCAGGTATAAAGCTAGAGAATAACTGCCCTTTACCGATTGCAATACAGGCATAGCCACCCAATAGTGCCCCTATATTAATACCTGAATAAAATAATGAAAAACCTGCATCCCTTCTTGAATCTCCTTTTTTGTAAAGTGAGCCTACCATTGTAGAGATGTTTGGCTTAAAGAAACCGGTACCTACCACTGTAAAACTGATACCTAAAAAGAAATTACTTTCAGGGAAAGGGTCAAAAGCCAGTATGGCACTACCCACAATCATTAAGATACCTCCCCAGAACAGCGACTTCCTGAAACCTAAAATTTTATCGGCAAACAAACCGCCTATAAATGTAAAAGCATATACAAAAGCCTGCGTAGCGCCATATTGCAGGTTGGCCTGGCTTTCCTGCATGTGTTCGCCATTTTCGAGCACCAGGTGGGTAATCATAAAGTAGGTTAAAACACCACGCATACCATAAAAACAGAAACGTTCCCACATTTCTGAAAAGAACAATCCCCAAAGCTGTTTAGGGTATTTGCCCTTAAAATCCTGGATTTCTTCCAGCGAAGCAGTTGTATTCATTTACAGGTTCTCTTTAATAAAGTTAGTCATCTTGGTATATAGCTGCAGCCTTGTTGCGCCGCCGTAAATTCCGTGGTTTTTATCCGGGTAAATAGCCCAGTCAAATTGCTTGTTGGCCTGCACCAGCGCCTCCACCATAAGCATGGTGTTTTGCAGGTGCACGTTATCATCGGCAGAGCCGTGTACCAACAGGTAAGCGCCTTTAAGCTTGCTTACATGGTTTATCGGTGAGTTTTCATCATAACCCGAAGGGTTTTCCTGCGGCGTCTGCATATAGCGCTCTGTGTAAACCGTGTCATAAAAACGCCAGTTGGTAACCGGTGCAACTGCAATAGCCATTTTAAACACATCATTACCTTTAAGCAGGCAGTTAGACGACATAAAACCGCCATAGCTCCACCCGAAGATACCAATACGCGATTCATCTATATACTCATAAGCGCCAAGCGTTTTTGCAGCATCTATCTGGTCTTCAACCTCATATTTGCCCAATTGCTTATAAGTTACCTTCTTAAAATCGGCTCCTTTAAAGCCTGTACCCCTGCCATCTACACAGGCCACTATGTAGCCCTGTTGCGCCAGCATCATGAACCAATAGTCGTCATAGCCATTCCAGTCGTTATTTACCTGTTGCGAACCCGGGCCGCTGTATTGGTACATGAATAATGGGTATTTCTTTGATGGATCAAAATCGGCAGGCTTTATAATCCATGCGTTAAGTTCATGCCCTTTATCTGTTTTGATAACTGTAAATTCTTTTTTAGGAAGATTATAAGGCTTTAGCTTTTCTGCAAGAGCTTTGTTATCAAGGATTTCCTTTACAACTTTACCATCTTTAGAGTTGTGGAGTGTATAAGTAACCGGTACTGTTGCGCTTGAATACGAATTTATAAAGTAATCGAACTTAGGGCTAAAGGTAGCATTGTTGGTACCCGTTAGTGGCGTGAGCCTTACTTTGTTTTTGCCATTAATGCCAATACGGTATACATCCCGGTTAACAGAGCCATTTTCTACCGACTGGTAATATATGTTGCCACTGGTTTTATCAAATCCGTAGTAGGCAGTTACCTCCCAGTTACCGTTTGTTATCTGCTTTATCAGCTTGCCGTTACTGCCGTAGTGATAAATGTGATTGTAGCCGTCTTTCTCGCTTGTCCATATAAAACTGTTGTCGTTAAGAAAAGTAAGGTTATCAGTAATATCAATATAGGCTTTATCAGTTTCATTTAATATTCCTGTTGCAACGCCACTGTTGGCATCAACAAAAACAAGGTCGAGGTTATTTTGGTGCCTGTTCATAACCTGTACGCTCAATGTTTGTGCATTATTCGTCCATTTTATGCGCGGCAGGTAGTAAGGGTTGAAAGTGCTAAGGTCTATTTTTTTTGTCGTATTGTTCTTTACATCATAAATATGGAGCGAAACTTTAGAGTTCTCTTCCCCTGCCTTTGGGTATTTAAATGTATAAGGCTGAGGATACAGACCTTGGTTGTAGTATTCCATGGTAAACTGTGGCACATCCGTTTCATCAAAGCGAATAAAAGCAATTTTATCGCCTGCTGCATTCCAGTCATATGCCCTTACAAAAGCAAATTCTTCTTCATACACCCAGTCAGTAATACCATTAATTACAGCATTTACGCTGCCATCTTTTGTTACCTGTGTAACCTTGCCCGAAGCCAGATCTTTTACATATAAATTATTTTTATATGCATAAGCCACTTTGCTGTTATCGGCAGAAAATGTAGGCTCCTGCACTTTTTCATCAGCAAGCGATGTCAATTTTTTGCCTGCAATGTCATACACAAAATAGTCTGCAACAAACGAATGGCGAAAAATCGGCTCAGAATTAGCAGCAATCAAGAGCTTCTTTTCATCAGGACTAAAAATGTAACTATCTATGCCGCCCTGCAATTCCTGATGATTTTTAGAATCTATAAGTGTGGTTACTTTTTGAAGTGTGGCAAAGTCATACAAGTCAATTTGTGCTGTCCGAGACTTCCAGTCAGTGTTCAGTACAGTGTAATGGTTAGTATTTTTAAGCGCCTGAAGTTCGTCCATGTTACGGGTGCGGAAAGTGCCTGTCCATATTTCTTCAAGGGTTATTTTCTGTTGGGCAAAAAGAGGTGCCGCTGACAGTAAAAATAAAAAAAAGGTTATTTTAATGTTATTCATTTTGCAGATGGTAAAAAACTCCCAATTTTAATAAAAATTTGTGAATTAGCGGACGATTTTTTTGTTAAATGCAGGATTGCGTTTTCGGCAACAGGTTTTTATTTTGGCAAATGCGCCGCCTATGGCGTATCTTTGCAGCCTGCATACATATAAGCAACTGATAATGAGTAAAGCAATAGCAGGTTTTTCTAAGCTTGCAAAAGACGAGAAAATAGAATGGATTGCGAAAGAATATTTTGCCAATCCGGAAGAGGCGGCAGCATTAGTACGAAAATACTGGAATAATGATGCTGAACTGCAGAAACTCCATGACGAATTTATAGAAAATACCATAACCAACTTTTACCTGCCGTTGGGTGTTGCGCCTAATTTTGTAATAAATGGCAAAGAGTACATCCTGCCAATGGCGGTGGAGGAAAGCTCTGTAGTAGCTGCAGCAGCTAAGGCTGCTAAATTTTGGGCTGCACGCGGTGGCTTTAAGGCAACTATATTGGGTACCGAAAAAATAGGCCAGGTACATTTTATGTACACCGGAGATACCGCCAAGCTGCAACCTTTTTTTGAAGCTATAAAACCAAAACTGATTAGCGGCACCCACGAACTTACCAGGAATATGGAAAAGAGAGGTGGCGGGATTACAGACATAGAGCTTAGAGATAAGACTAACATCCTTGAAAATTATTACCAGCTGCATGCCACTTTTGAAACAGTGGACAGCATGGGAGCAAACTTCATAAACTCTTGCCTGGAACGTTTTGCAAAAATACTGAAAGAGGAAGCTGCAACTTACAGCGACTTTACATCTGATGAAAAGGACGTAGAGGTAATAATGAGCATCCTCTCTAATTATGTGCCGGGCTGCGTGGTACGTGCCGAGGTGAACTGCCCTGTAGAAGAACTTACCGTTGAAAAAGATATAGACCCCGGAGTATTTGCCAAAAAATTTGTGACCGCCATAAAAATAGCCGAAGCAGAACCATTTAGGGCAGTAACCCATAACAAAGGGATAATGAACGGCATTGATGCGGTTGTAGTGGCAACAGGTAATGACTTTAGGGCGGTAGAGGCCGGTGTGCACGCATACGCCTCTAAAAGCGGCAGATATTCGAGCCTGTCTCACGCCACGATAGAAAATGGCATTTTCAGGTTTTGGATAGATGTACCGTTAGCATTGGGTACTGTTGGTGGTTTAACCTCACTACACCCGCTTGTAAAATTCTCGCTTGAGATGCTTGGCAAGCCATCGGCAAAAGAGCTTATGCAGATTGTTGCTGTCGCTGGGCTGGCGCAGAACTTTGCCGCAGTCCGCTCTTTAACTACAACAGGCATACAGCAAGGCCACATGAAAATGCACCTGATGAACATACTGAACCAACTGAAAGCGACAGATGACGAAAAGCGTGAAGCTGCCAAACACTTTGAAACCAACACAGTAACGCACGCAGCAGTCGCAGATTATATAGAAACTTTAAGAAAAGTAAACCCGACACTTATTTGAAAAAGACTTTTTACAGTAACGGCAAATTACTTTTAACAGGGGAATATACAGTGCTGGATGGGGCAAAAGCACTTGCTTTACCAACACGTTTTGGACAGTATCTGGATATTGAGCCAAATAGTAAAGGCTACATCAGGTGGAATAGTTTTGATGCTGATGGTTCACTTTGGTATGAAGATGTACTGCCAATAAATGATATTATCAGTAATACCTGTAAAAGCGATAATACAGTAAGCCAGAGGCTCACAAAAATTCTGCACACCGCACACGGCATAAACCCGAGTGTGCTGCAACACGGCTTTACAGCAGAAACAAGGTTAACCTTTCCCCGCTCATGGGGACTTGGCACTTCCTCTACCCTTATCAATAATATAGCTTCGTGGTTTGAGATTAATCCCTACAGCTTATTGTGGGAAAGTTTTGGGGGCAGTGGCTATGATATTGCCTGTGCAGCAAATAATACCCCTATTTTCTACGAAATTAAAAATGGAAAACCTGTTGTAAATGCTGCAGATTTTAGCCCTGACTTCATGAATAATCTGTACTTCATTTACCTTAATAAAAAGCAGGACAGCCGTAATGCGATAGCTGCCTACAGGGAAAGAACCGAAAACAGAAGCCTTACAGACACTATCAGCAAACTAACGGAAGCTATATATAACGCAACTACTTTAAATGATTTTAATGCCCTAATTGATGAGCATGAAGCTGTAATGAGCCGTGCATTGGGACAGCAAACCGTAAAGCAACAATTGTTTCCTGATTTTGACGGCAGCCTTAAAAGCCTTGGCGCCTGGGGTGGCGATTTTATACTTGCCGCTTCTCCGGAAAACCCTCATTCTTATTTTGAAGCTAAAGGATATACCACTATACTCCCCTATAAGGATATGATCCTATAAACAAAAAACCACTCTTGCGAGTGGTTTTTTTATAGTATGTTACAACATATTACTGATTGAACTCAGCCCTGTTGTCTTCTATATCAGCATTGTCTTTAAGCGCTGTGGTAAGCCTGAACTGTACACCGCCCCTGCTTTCCGTTTTTAGCCTTGTGGCAACTGCATTATAGTTCGGCAGCTCGGCAGCTTTGGTAACATTTTTAGTTTTTACCATAAATACGCCCATATTACCTTCTATAAGTCCTGATGTTTTGCCTTCATCAAGACCGAATGCCTTACCTACAACTTTTGGCTCAGAACCTACACCCGGAACCATTGGTGCTGCAAGCGTAACATCAGTAGCTGAAGCAACACTTGAGCCTGATGACTTGGCTACAGCTTCAAGCGTATCGCCTTTCATCTTTTCTTTGATAAGGGCAGCTTTCTTCTCATTCCTAAGTATAGGCAGTACCGTATTTTTAGCTTCATCAAGCGGCATTAAGCCTTTCTCGTTCTTGCTCTTTAGCTTTGCTATAACATATCCTTCAGGAACGTCAAATTTCTTAACATCTCCTTCTTCAGTATCTTTGTTAAATGCCCAGCTAACAATTTGCCTTTGCTGGCCTAAGCCCTGTATGTTCTCATCATAAGCACCAAGCTTGTTGGTCGTTTTAACCTCAAGGTTAAGCGCCTTTGCAAGTTCTTCAAGCGGCTTATCGGCTGCATCCATTTCAAGTTTAGTTGCTTTGGTGAAAAGCTCATCACTTGTTCCTTCAGACGGACGTATCTCTTTAGCTATTGTAGCAAGCTGAACTGCATCATACTTATCAAGCACTTTCATAACGTGGAAACCAAACTCAGTTTCTACAACTCCGGTTTTACCAACAGGATTGTTGAAAAGGAACTTGTCAAACTCAGGAACCATTTGTTTCGGCATTACATCATCATAAACTCCGCCATTGTTCTTAGAACCCGGGTCATCACTGTTCTCAGCGGCAAGCTGTGCAAAAGAACCTGGGTTAGCATTTACTTTCTGTAGTATTTCATTGGCTTTAGCCTGAGCTTCTTCCTTAGTCCTGTTATGCTCTCCCGGAGACTTGCTTCCGTCAAAAGCTATAAGTATGTGGCTCACTTTAGCACTTGCATTCGGCCTTCTGCCTACAACCCTTGTCAGTTTCAGGTAACCGTTGTCAGTATAAGGGCCGTAAACCTCACCTGCAGGCAGGTTGAATATTTGCTCTGCATGATCTATAGGAAGGCTCTTTTTGGTTACGAATGTAGTATCGTAAGCTACATCAGAATTTTTGTTTACAAAATCCTTTACATCAGCCACGCCCCTAAAGCCAGCTATAGTATCGTTAGCTTTTGTCTGCTCATTGTAAACAACCCTCGGAGAAAGTATTTCGTTAACACTTTTCCTAAGCTCCGCCTCATCTTCTGCAGATGGCTTATCTTCTATAAGTACGTATTCTACAAAACGTGAAGCCTCTGCTTTATATTTTTTCTCGTTCTTTTTCATGTAGGCAGTAATTTCTTCATCAGAAACTTTTACCTCATCGTCATTAATAGTTGCATAAGGAACAAATACATAATCAAAGTTTACCTTATCATTTTCCAGCTTATGCTTGGCTTTTGCATCAAGGTTAGTGGCAACCATACCTGCTTTTACCATAGTAAGGTAAAGCTGTTTTTTAGCTGCATCCTCTACAAGCGGCATATTCCTTTCAATCATCCTCCACTGGTCAGGGTTAGTGGATTTCATGTTTACAAGGAACTCATTAAACTTGTTTTTATCAAACTGGCCTATTGCGTTAAGGAACTGAGGGTTTTGTGCTACAGAAGGATCCTGCGCATACATATTATAAACGTGGTCTTTACCAACCCTTAGGCCAATTTTTTCGAAACGTTCGCTGTACAGTTTATTTTCTACTTCCTGGTTCCAAACCATGTTGGTAGCCTGTGTTGCACTAATGCCACGCTGCCTTGCCTGTACATCATTTACCTTCTGGATAAATTCCTGGGCAGGTATGTCTTCACCGTTTACGCTACCTATATTTTTAGTAACGCCAAAGCCACCGTTGCTTATAACATCAGTAACTATAAATGCAAGCAGTGATAGGCCTATCACCAGTATCAGTAGCAGGGAACGCTCCCTAATTTTTGATAAAACCGCCATTTTATTGATTATTAATTTAAAATTCAGTGGGCGAAAATACAATTATCTCTTTAATAATAAAAGAAGTGACCTTATATTTTCGAAAGTTTTTTACTGCTCCCTGAGGTGCCTTATTTTTAGAAGTTCTATTTTTTTTGACGAAGCCGCCTCTATAGTTATTTCAAAACTGCCGCACTGTATGCGTTCTCCCGTTTTAGGTATTTCTTTAGCGTGGTGTACAACAAAACCACCCAGTGTGGCATAAGAATCTGTTTCCGGAATTTCGAGGCCGTACTCCTCATTTACATACTGCACATCAAGCCTTGCAGAGAAAAGCCATTCACCATTTTCCAACTCCTGCTCTACCAGCTCTTCCTCTTCGTCATGCTCATCTTCAATTTCGCCAAAAAGCTCCTCAATAATATCCTCGATTGTAATGATGCCCGCGGTACCGCCATATTCATCCAGAACCACCGCCATACTTTTTCGCTTGCGGGTAAGGATGCCTAAAAGCTCTTTAATAAAAATTGTTTCCGGCACATACTCAATGCTTATCATCATCTCCCTGATGCTGCCGCGTTTCCTGAACAATTCGAATGAGTGGATATAACCGACTATATTATCAAGTGTCTCGGCATAAACAACCATTTTAGAATAGCCTGTATCTACAAAAAGCTGCTTTAGCTCATCGATACTGTCATTAAGCTCTACTGCAGCAATCTCGGTGCGCGGCGTCATCACTTCACGGGCTTTAAGGTCGGCAAACTCAAGAGCGTTCTGAAACATCTGTATTTCAGAATCTACTTCTTCCTCTTCATCCACACCGTTCATCTGCTCGGAAATATAATTACCCAGTTCACCCCTTGTAAAGTAAGCCTTCCGGGTATCGCCTGTAGTGCGGAAAATTTTAAGCAGTATAAAATCAGAGAGTTTAATAACAAAAAGTGCCACCCAGTAAAAAAGGCAATAAAAGATATAAGCCGGTAAAGCGAAAAACTTTATCAGCGTGTTGGCGTATATCTGAAAAAATACTTTTGGTAGGAATTCTGCCGTGAGCAGTATTATAAAAAGTGCAATTACTATCTGCAGTAGTATTTCATAAAAACCCGGGAAGTGCCACCCAAAGGCATCCATCCACCGCAGGGCAACCTGCCCCATATAATACCCGTATATTACCAAAACTATGCTGTTACCCACAAGCATAGCGGTAATAAACTGAACGGGGTTTTCGGTTAAACGGGTTAAGATGCGGGAAATAAGGTTGGCCTGCCTTTTTTCTACACCCAGGTAAACCTTGTTAGAGGAAACATAAGCAATTTCCATCCCTGAAAAAAAGGCTGAAAGTAACAGGCAAAGTATGATAACCGCAGCCTCCATGCGCTACGGTTTAATTATCTTTTTTCCTGTCTGCCCACTTTTTTGCATACCTTAGCCTGAAGAAAAACATAAACAATGCCACAAGGGCAAGTAAAAACATAACAATGCCGTTACTGCTGTCGCCTGCGTTTAAAGATGATATACCCTCATAAACCAAAAAGGCAGCAGCAACAAGATAAAGATATGCTACTATTTTAAGATAACCCATTTTTATTTAAATAAATTTATTATAAATCGCTGCTGTCAACATTATTGGCCTCACCACGGTTGCGCTGGGTGTTAACTACTTTAAAGTCTTTACTAAAGTCGATACCCGGCCCTTCAAGGTAACTGCCGTTTTCAGGATCATACAGCTTAAAATATTTTTCGGTGTAAAACCACTCATTTTTCTGGTCATAGTACAACTGCTCTGTTTCGAGCACTTTGCCGTCAGACGAGGTAATCTTTACATTGCCCTGCATGTCAATCAGGTCAGTGTCGGCATAGTTAATGGCATAATCGCTCTCTACATAGCTGTTTTTACCGCCTTCATCTACAAGCGTAACATGAACCCCTTTAGGAAACTCATTAAAGCCATATTTAAGATTATTGAAGTCGAGCATCAGGGGGCTAACCAAAATAGCCTTTACCTTTCCTGAATCGGTATATTTAAGGTTTACATTTTCTGCCCTTACCTGCGGACTGAATTCAACGGTATTAATACGTTGCACATCTTTAATATCGCTGTCGCAGGATGCAAGTATAGCCAGTACCGCAATTATAGGTAAAAAAAAGCGTAGGGCCTGCTTCATCATTACAGTTTTGGCAGTTTAACCGTTTCGTTTATCCAGCAGCCGTACTGCACTTCGTCACCTTTTTTATAGCCTGCCGCTTTAGCTTCATCTTTGTTGGGAAGCATATCTGAATACTGCTTAACAAGCGCCTGTGCCGTGGGCTTATATTTGGGCTCTGCAGCAGCAGCTTTATTAACCATGTCTATAGCTTTAAATAAAAGCGCTTTTTGCTGAAAATCATTAAGGCCGCAATCCCTGCTCCCTACAGACGAATATAATTCTGCAAGGAAAAGATAAGGCTCACCTGATTTAGCATTGGCAGACGCAGCCATTAATGCATATTTTTTTGCCTCTCCTTTATCAATATTACGGTAAATACCTGCAATGTGCATATATAGTTCTGCTTTGCGGCTTGGTGAGGTTTCCAAAGCTATGGCATCCTCAAAATAGCCGATAGCTTCTTCTTTTTTGGTTTTCTTTAGTATTACATCTCCCGCCCTGAAAGCCGTTGCCGCAGTGCGGTTATTTTTATATGATGCTACTGCTGTTTTATACAGAACATCTTCCCTGTAACATTTATTTTCATAAAGAACAGACGCAACAGACTCCAGCCATGCCACATCATCCTTGTGCTCTTCAAAACGACTTCCGTAATAATCGGCAAGCGATTCGCATGACACATAGTTCGAAGACAACTTATCTATATTCTGGTGAACAGCGCTAAGGGCATTAATGAAATTATCTGCGTTTTTCAGGAACTGTTTTTCCCTGCGGGTAAGCGGCTCCTTTTCCTGCTTGTCCTGCAAGGCTGCTTTTTCAGCTATAAACATGTTGCGGGCGTACGTAACCTGTGCTGCAATTCCGGTATATTTTTCGATAAAGTCAGTACCTGTTATGTTTTTATCACCCGCTTCATAGCGCTTCAGGTACAGCATAAAATACTCCTGCAGGGCATCATAATCCGTAAATTTCTTCCTGTTTGTGGTATAAAAACCATCGAGTGCTTTAAATACTTCTTCCTCATCTGCCAGCTTATGCTCTTTCATCAGCATCGCTTTCCTTACCACACTGCCGTTACCCGGAAAATTTTTCTCATAATCGGCATACAGGGTTAAAAGCGTATCAATATTAGCCTGTTTATCTTCGGGTGTGCGCGATGATTCAGCCTTTATTTTATAGATTTCTTCCCCATACAAATAGGTATCAGCGCTATACTTAGGGCAATCTTTAATAAGGTCCTTCAGCAGTGGTGCGGCAGCATCATAATCTCTGTTCAGCACAAGTGCCTCATAGCTTTCAAACTTTTTTTTGCACTCTTCCTGCTTTTGCGCGTTTGCGGCTAAAGCCAAAAAGAATGAAAGAAACGTTAGCAGAACCTTATTCATTTTCATAGCATTGCAATTTTATTAGTCGTACTTACGCTTGATGAACCAGCGGTCGCCAAGCGAAAAGCTGACAAAGAAGTTTACATAATTTTCCTGTATCAGGTTGGCGTTTGTTGTACCGCGCCTGCCAAACTCAACCCCCATATTCAGATTACTCGTAAGGTAAGGTAACGGCAGCCCAAGGCCAAGTGTAAGCCCATAATCGTTAATACTCTCATTATTTACTACAAGCCCAGTCTTTTCAAACCTAAGGCCTGCCCTGTATGTTATCTTTTTAAGATAGTTGTTATACGACTGGTAGTTTGGCACATAATAACCTCCTAGCGCTATTTTGTGGCCACTTTCAAAACCTGCCGATGTAACATTATCAAACCTGTTACCAAGTTCGTTGCTTTGCCTGAAGGTATATTCGGCACCGGCAAACCACTTTGTTTTATTACCAATACCCGTACCAAACGTAAATTTTGAAGGCAGCTTAACATCATCATTCCCTACAGACACGGTAACCTCATCCACAATAAGCTCTGCACCTGAGTTGGCATAAGTAATTGTTGCATATTGCCTCTCGGTACTACCGGCAAGGGTAACCTGCGGTGTAAAGGTGGCACTGGTAAACCAGTCATATTTGCCGTTCAGTTTTGCCTGGTACATCAGGCCGACATTAAATGAAAAACCATTGTATTCAGAATCGTTTATTTCCCTTGTGGGATACTGTACCGGAACATTAGGTAACGCCACAATAGATTTTGTTTCTATATTCCCGAAGTTATATTGCCCGTCTATACCCACACTTAACTGCGGAAGGACTTTATAGGCAACACCGGCAAAAACACGGTTAAGCCCGCCGCTGCCCTGAAACCTCCTGTACTCTTCAAACTCACCGTTGTTTACAGTATTTTCTATCTTATACCCAACATCGCTATATGGCATAAGCCCGAAAGCCACACCAATTTTTTTGCCGATAGGCACACCTACAGCAAGATAATCCAGGGTTGTCCTGTTCGAGTTGCTTTCAGCACTGTCAGTTTTAAATGTGGTGGTACTAGAGCTACCGCCAACGGTAAAGTTAGTGAAAATAAGCGAGCTGTATGATGCGGGGTTCTGCAGGTTTACGTGAATACTGTCGGGAATGATACCCAAGCCCCCCATGCTGCGGTTTTCAACCGTGCCTTTAAATGTCATATCACCAATTCCGTAGTACGAATAAGGAGAGGCACTTCTTTCCTGTGCAAACGCTAAGGCAGAGAAAACCAAGCAACAGCTTATAATAACTTTTTTAATCATGTTTGTTTTGTATAGTATATAATTTATTCAGGCTTTCCAGCAGGAAATTTGAATTGGCAAATATGGTGTTTTTTAGCCGTACAGCCAAAAATTCGGCATCGCCCCCGGTAAGTATAACAGTAACACTGCCATAATCCTGCACATATCGATTTATAAAACCCTCAATTTCAAACAAAAGGCCATTAACCACACCCGAGTGCATCGACTGTTTTGTGGTACTGCCGGTATAATTCTCCGGTATTTCCGGGTATAACAACGGAAGTTTTGCCGTAAAATTATGCATAGCTTCATATCGCAGTCTTAACCCGGGTGAGATTGCGCCGCCGTGGTAGTTGTTCTTGCTGTCGGTAAAGTCATATGTAACGCAGGTGCCTGCATCAATAACAAGTTTGCTTTCTTCAGGGAAAAGCATTGCTGCCCCTGCAGAAAGCACCATACGGTCTATACCGAGTGTATGGGGAGTTTCATATAAGTTTTGAAAAGGAAAAACTGACTGATGGTTTATAACTGTTACACGTGAATATTTTTGGAGCAACGAAATTACTTCATTATGCCCTGCACCCACCGAAGAAAGCACAGAATCTGCCAAACCGGGATAGCCTGAAAAAATTTTTTCAATTTTTTTTTCGCTGTCGTTTTTGCCGAAAATGAATTTCTCCAAAAGAGCATCATCCTCAAATACAGCGGCTTTAATTTTTGTATTGCCTACATCTACGGCTAAAAGCATCTTTGTTTGATTATCGGCGCAAAGATACGAATACATTTTTTTTGAGATTTGTTTTGGATAATATAAAAATGGTTCTATATTTGCACCCGCAATAACAACGGTACCTTAGCTCAGTTGGTAGAGCAATGGACTGAAAATCCATGTGTCCCTGGTTCGATTCCTGGAGGTACCACAAAGCCCGCTAACAGCGGGCTTTTTTATTTTACTAATATATCAAAATATGATATATTATAATTTACTTCATTTTTGCTTACACATTAGTGGCCTGTTAAGTTGTGTTATTTCTATTGCCCCCACAGGTGTTTTGCCTAACTTTACGTTATAAAATATACGCCTGATGAACGAACTTTCTACAGAAACCAGCCCATACCTGTTACAACACGCCAACAACCCTATACACTGGAAAGCATGGAATGAAGCTACGCTTGAAAAAGCAAAGACAGAGAATAAGCTTATTGTTTTAAGTGTTGGCTATTCAGCCTGCCATTGGTGCCATGTGATGGAGCATGAAAGTTTTGAGGAAGATGAAGTGGCAGAAGTAATGAACAGAAATTTTATTTCGATTAAGGTTGACCGCGAAGAGCGGCCAGATGTAGATGCTGTTTATATGAAAGCGGTTCAGTTAATGACCGGGCAGGGCGGATGGCCCATGAATGTGGTACTGCTGCCGGACGGCAGGCCCGTTTGGGGCGGGACTTACTTCCGTAAGGAAAACTGGATCTCTGCATTAGAGCAACTGCAGGAACTTTTTAAAAGTGAGCCTCAAAAAGTACTGGAATACGCCGAAAAGCTTCATGCAGGTGTGCAGGCTATGATACCTGTAGGCAATAGCGAGGAAGGTCCTATACCCCACCCTGACAACATGAAGCCGATTATAGAAAAATGGTCGCGCAGCTTTGACGATGAGTATGGCGGCTATGCCCGTGCCCCAAAATTTATGCTGCCCGATAATTATCTTTTCTTGCAACGCTACGGTTATCAGGAAAACAGGCCTGATATTTTAGCCTTTACCGACCTTACCCTCACCCGGATGGCATGGGGCGGGCTTTTTGATATTGTTGGCGGCGGCTTTTCGCGATATTCTGTAGATATGCGCTGGCACGTGCCGCATTTTGAAAAAATGCTGTATGACAACGGCCAGTTAATGAGCCTGTATGCCGAAGGCTACAAACGCACACAAAACCCGCTTTACAAAGAAGTTATAGAAAAAACACTGGTTTTTGTAAAGCGTGAGCTGACACATGAATCCGGGGCTTTTTACAGTGCTCTGGATGCTGACAGCCTTACTGCCGCAAATCATTTAGAGGAGGGGGCATTTTATGTCTGGGAGAAGCAGGAACTAAAAGATTTGCTTGGTGAGGATTTTGACCTGTTTTCAGCTATATTCAATATAAATGAAACTGGATACTGGGAAGACGGTAAGTTTGTGCTTATACAAACGCTTCCGCTAAATGAGCTGGCGCAGAATGCAGGCATTGCCGAAGAAGCATTAAGGCACAAAAAAGACGAATGGGAAAAACTGCTGTTTGCCGAACGCGAAAAACGGCAACGCCCACGGCTTGATGACAAAATACTTACATCGTGGAATGCACTTATGCTAAAAGGCTACACAGACTGCTATATGGCATTGGGTAATGAAGAATATCTTACTGCTGCCCTTAAAAATGCTGCTTTCATCACAGAAGTGATGTGGAGCGCGGATGGCCACCTGTGGCGCACCTACAAAAACGGAACGGCGAAAATAGAAGGATTTCTGGAAGATTATGCACTAACGGCACAGGCGCTGATCAGGTTGTATGAAGCTACACTAAATGAAAAGTGGCTAAAGTATGCGCGCCAGCTTACCGATTACTGCCTTGATAATTTTTATGATGAGGGGCAGCAATTCTTTGCATACAATTCGCTTAAAGGGGAAAAACTGATTGCACCGCATTTTGAAACTGAAGACAATGTAATACCTGCCTCCAATTCAGTTATGGCAAATGCCCTCTACACGCTGAGCCTGCTGTATGACAATAGCCACTACGAGAAAATTGCTCTGCAAATGCTGTATCATATACTGCCATCGCTGGATTACCCTTCGGCTTTCTCAAACTGGCTAAACCTGTGGCTTAGCCTTTCGGAAGACAACAGGGAGTTTGCCGTATGTGGGGATAAGGCAGAAAATGCAATAAAAGAACTTAATAAAGAATACCTGCCCCATGTAATAAAAGCAGGCTGCACATCAGAAACTGATATCCCATTTCTTAAAAACCGCTTTGTTAAAGATACTTTAATGTTTTATGTTTGTAAGAATAAGGCTTGTAATTTGCCGGTTTCTACCATAGAAGAAGCTTTGAATGATATTAAACCCAAATATTAAAAATGAACGATTTTAATGATGCATTAGAAAGGCTGAGCGAAAGCCTTGTCGATTTTTTCCCGAATTTATTAAAGGCACTTGTCATACTTATAATAGGCATATTTGCCATTAAGTTCTTCAGGTGGTTCATGAAGCGTATCATGACACGCAGGCAGGATATGGATCCTACCCTGATAAAATTCATGATGGATCTGCTTACATGGGTGTTGAGGATTTTCCTTTTTATAATGGTGGTAAATGCGCTGGGTGTAGAAACCTCTGCTTTTGTAGCTGTAATTGGTGCGGCAGGTTTGGCTATAGGCCTTTCTTTACAGGGTTCGTTATCTAATTTTGCAGGGGGCATACTTATAATATTGTTTAAACCTTTCAGGGTTGGCGATTTTATAGAAGTACAGGGCGAAGGCGGTACCGTTACTGAAATACAGATTTTATATACCCGTATGCTTACACCAAATAATCAGGTGGTATATATACCTAATGGTGCTCTTTCTAACGGAAATATTAAAAACTACTCTAAAGAGCCGATACGTAAAGCAGAACTGATTATTGGTGTAGCCTATAACAGCGATATCAAGCATGTGAAAAGTGTTTTAGCCCGTATTATAGAAATGGATAAAACCATACTGGCAGATCCTGCTCCCGTTATACGTATTAAAGATTTGGCTGACAGCTCGGTTAACTTCCAGGTGTTTGTATGGGCTACAAATGCAGATTTCTGGCAGATGTTATCTGACTTTAAGGAGAACACAAAAATTGAGTTTGATAAAGAAGGTATTGAAATTCCCTTTCCCCAGCGCGATATTAATGTAAGGGCTTTACCCGATAAAGACAACTCAGTACTTTAAATAGATGGCATGTTATTTGTTAAATATTATATGAATAACATTACAGAAAAATTAAATTTCTATTTTTGAGCCACTATTAAAAACTATAATAATGAAAATTTTACTTTTTACCTTATCTATTTTATTTACGAGCCTAATTAGCGCACAAACTTATATGTACTCTGAAGGCGGAATTGAGTATATCTACAGCAAAAGAGCTTCGAGCGAAAACACGAATGGTTCTCAGTATTTTATCGAAAACTTTAATGCAGCAAGGGTTGATGATATAAAAGAATTGACACTTGCACGTTACAATGCATATACTGATGAAATGGAACTAAAAATTGATGATAATAACATTGTAATATTAAACCCAAAAGAAAATACTGTTGTAAAGTTAACGAACAATAGAGCGCTTTATAAATTTGTACAGTACACAAATGAAGATGGTGTGGCAAGCCAAAATTATCTTGTTGTTGTAAGTGAAAATCCAAATGTAACTATATACAAAAGAGAACGTATTGAGCTACAACCTGAACAACATCCAACTGGTGGCTACCAAAAATACAAACCAGCCTATTATAATAAACTAAATCCTGAGTACTATATCCAGTTTAACGGAGGCCCTATAGTTTATATGTCTGACAAGAAAAAAGATGTATATTCTTTAATACCGGGTAAAGAAAAAGAAATTAAGGAGTATGTTAAAGAAAACAGGATAGACCCTTCTAAAGATAACGACCTTAAAAAACTTGGAGCTTACCTTAGCACAATTATATAAGGCTATTTGTTTACAATAAAATCTTTTAAATAATAAGGTTCAAAATAAGCGACATCTACAGTGTCGCTTATTTTATATTTATTATAAGACAACTGGCTCATTTGCGAAGCCGATGGATATTGTACATTGCCATGGTAAACAAACTTACCTGAATTACCTAATACCTCACGGCATTTTTCAGCACCGTCACCGCATAAATGAACAGGGCCATTAAGTTCTGCAAAAGAATCGGCCGTAATAATTTCTGCCTTTGTCTCCCTTAGCTTGGTAAATCCAGGAGTAAAAACAGCATTATATACTTCCATACGCCTTGCGTCAATCATGGGTATAATAACACCTTCCTCAACGGCAATCTGCCTTGCAAGAAGCTCCAGCGTATCAATAGCAATAAGCGGCACATTCAGTGCATAGCACAAACCTTTTGCAGCAGATACTCCGATCCTCAGCCCTGTGTAGCTGCCCGGACCCATACTTACGGCAACAGCATCAAGATCTGCAAATGTTTTTCCTGCATCGGCAAGTACTTCTTCAATAAAAACATGTAGTTTTTCGGCGTGCGCATATCCTTCGCCTGCAAATTCTTTTAAAGACACGGTTACACCATCTTCTGCAACAGATACCGAGCAGTTTTTTGTTGCCGTTTCAAGATTAAGTATAAGAGGCATAGTCGTTACTGGTTATTACCTTTTACACGCACCTTGTCGTTAGAATTAAGCTCTTTGGTTACTGTAGTATAGGGTCCTGTTATAACTACATCACCGTTTTTAAGACCTTTTTTAACCTCTATATTTGTATCGTCCTGAATACCTGTAGTAATAGGCCTTAAAATCGCTTTATCACCCTGCTTTACATATACACATTCATATTTTTTATCGGTGCTCTCCCCCTTCATTTCGTTTTCTTTCTCTTCTAGTTCGGCTACCACATCTTTTTTAACATCTGTTGTGTCAGATTTTACAACTACAGCACTGATTGGTACTGCCAGTATATCTTCTTTTCTTTCGGTAATAATATCAACCGTTGCAGTCATACCCGGCCTGAAAGGCGAATAATTGGCAGGCTTACCCTCTGTCATATCAGCATAAGAATCTTTAAGTATTCTTACCTTAACTTTAAAATTGGTAACCTGGTCGGCTGTTAAATCGCTGCTCGCCGAATTTGATATACTGGTTACTTCGCCTTTAAACTTCCTTCTCAGGTAAGCATCAACTTCAATCTCTGCAGGATCTCCAATCTGTATTTTTACAATGTCATTTTCATTTACATCCACTTCAACCTCCATATTGTTAAGGTTGGCAACACGCATAATTTCGGTACCTGCCATTTGTTGTGTACCTACAACGCGCTCGCCCAGTTCAGCATCCAGTTTAGAAATGGTTCCGTCAACCGGAGAATATATAGTTGTCCTGTTCAGGTTATCGCGTGCTTCAGTAACGTTAGCACCGGCACTCTGCACATTAAAGTATGCCGACTGCTTGTTAGCCTGTGCGACTTCATAAGCCGAAATTATTTTATCCCATTCAGATTTTGATATCACACCCTTATCAAAAAGCCTTTTGTTACGGTCATAATTTGCTTTTGCTTCTTTAAGCTGTGCTTCTGCCTGGCTTAAACCCGCTTTGGCTGTTGATAGTGATGCCGTGCTGCGGCTTACACCCGATTCATAAAGGTCAGGATTAATACGCACCAGCAGGTCACCTTTCTTTATCGCCTGCCCTTCCTTGATAGGGAGCCCTATTATCTCCCCCGATACCTCAGATGATATCTTAACCTCTACCTCGGGCTGTACCTTGCCGGTAGCCGTAACGGTTTCTACTATGGTTATAGGCTTAACAGTGGCTACCTCTACTTCTTTGCCTTCATCGCGGCTGCCAAATGCGCCCGATTTGCTTAATACTATAAGCACTACAATTAAAAGTACCGAAAAACCTAAAATGTAATATAATGTTTTCTTAGACATAGCTTTTGTTATTGTTGTTCAAGAATTGGTATCCCAAAATAAAACTCAAGGATTTTTACCCTGAAAATAAAATCATATTTGGCGCGCAGCACATCGCTTTGTGCATTTACCGAAAGTGTTTGTGCCTGGTTAAAATCAAAAACATTGATAAGCCCCACGTCATAACGCTCGCGGGCATAATCTAACGACTGGCGGCGGGCATCTGAGGCTGCAACGGCAGCATCATAGGCTTTTAATGCGCCAATAGCATCGGTATAAGCAGTATAAATATTACGCTCAAGGTCAAGCTCCTGCTGCTCCAGCGCCAGTTTAGAACGCTCAACCGCAACCTTTGCACGCTCAACACTGTTTCTTACCGCAAACCCATTTAATATTGGTATAGATAACTGAAAGCCGAAAGAATGCCCTTTGTTATCCCAAACCTGGTTCCAGAATGGCGGAGGCGACTGCGAAATTATCTGTCCGTCTTCACCAAATGAGGTATAATCATCATAAGTAACCCTTGTATCAAGGCTGTAAAAACCCTGTAGAGTGGGCTGGTAAGCTGACTTCGCAATTTTTACATCCTGCTCGGCTACCTCAAGGTTAGCGCGTGCAAGTTTAATTACTGTCTGCTCATCTTTTGCTTTGTTATAAATAGTTTCAGGAGTCTGCACCAGCACTTCGCTGTCTTCTTTACTGAACTCCTCATCAGCTATATCAAAATTCTGAAAGTCTTCTATCTGTAATAACTGTGCAAGGCTAAGGCGCGAAAGCAACAGTTGGTTCTCTGCATCAATAATACGCTGCCTGTCGGCGGCAACGGTTGCCTCAATATCAAGCAGGTCGCCCCTTGGTATTACCCCGCCTTCTAAAAGTTCTTTAGAACGCTCCAGTTGTTGCAGGTCCACCTCAAGCTGCTCATTCTGTACCTTCAGGTTTTCGCGGTTAAATAATATCTGCAAATAAGCATTGGCAACGTTAAGCGCCACGTCTTCCTGCATTTTGGTGATATTATATTTCCCGGCAATAATGGCAAGCCTTGCGCGCTGGTTGGTGCGCTGGTTTTGCAGTCCTTTAAAAATATCTACGTTTGTGCTGAGCCCTCCGGTAGTAAACTGGGTTGTCTGCTGTTGCAGGATGCCGGAGAAGTTACGGATAAGACCTATGTTCCAGGAATGACCGGCAGAAAAATTGGCATTCGGCAGAAAGTTACCCAATGCATCTTTTTTATCAATCTGGTTCAGTTTAAGGTCGAGTTCGGCCTGGCGTACCGAAATGTTGTTTTTTAAAGCATATTCTACACACTCCCTTAGCGTCCACTTTTTTTGCTGTGCGTGCATATAGCCCGTCAGTAAAAAAAACATGAGTATGTATATTGCCGTTGGTTTGCTTCTCATATAGCTGAAAAGGATTTTTTACAAAGGTATTTAAATTATCTAAAGTTGACTGTTTAATGTATAATGATTAGACAATTTAGACTGTTTTTTGTTACAGATTATATACTACATTTACACCGTTTTTTAACTATACGCTATATGAAGCTAAAACTTTTTGCCGTTGCTGCGCTTGCATCGGCTTTACTGGTATCCTGCTCTTCTGCAAAAAAGATAGAAGCATTAAAACCGGAACCCGGAAATGACAAACCCGTTGCCGTAGAAACTACCACCTCTTTTATTAACCTGCCCGTAACCATTGCCATAGCCGATGTGGAAACACAGGTTAACAAACTGCTGAACGGCCTTGTTTATGAAGATAAAAAGATAGAAGATGATAATATAGCCATGAAGGTCTGGAAGACAGCGCCTATAAAATTCAGTGAACAAAACGGTAAGCTGCAAACCGTTGTACCCATAAAAATTACGGCTAATGTGCGCTATGGCACAAGCGCTCTGGGCATGAACCTTTATGATACACGCGAGGTTAACATGAATGGCGTTATCACCTTTAACAGCAAAATAGGCCTTTCTAACTGGAAAATTACAACGGCTACTACCATAGAGTCTTTAGAGTGGAAAGAAAGCCCGAGCGTTACCATAGGCAGCAAACAGGTAAGTATAACCTATCTTATAAACCCAGCGGTAAAGCTGTTTAAGAAACAGATTGAAGATGAGCTTGATAAGGCCATGTCTAAATCTATGGATTTTAAACCGCAGGTACTTGATGCGCTACAGCAGGTAAGCACTCCGATTCTTGCCAACGAGCAGTATGAAACCTGGTTTATGGTAACACCAAACGAACTGTATGTTACCGATGCCGTGCTTTCTAAAAAACAAATAACCATGGATATGGGCATGAAGTGCAGCATGCAGACATGGGTGGGCGAAAAACCGGCCAATAATTTTAAAAAGGAAAATGTAGTTTTAAAGGCTGTCAGCAAAATGCCGGATAAAATTACGGCTACAGTGGCAGCGGTATCTACTTATGAGAGTGCCAGCAAACTAATAACCAAGAACTTTCAGGGGCAGGAGTTTGGTTCAGGCAAGCGCAAGGTAACGGTACAAAATGTAAACCTGTGGAGCAAAGACAGTAAAATGATCATTGCGCTTGACCTTACAGGTAGTATCAACGGTACTATTTACCTTTCGGGATACCCAAGCTATAATGCAGTTACAAAAGAAATTTATTTTGACCAGCTTGACTATGTTTTAGACACCAAAAGCGTACTGCTTAAAACAGCTAACTGGCTTGCAGAGGGAATGATATTAAGAAAAATACAGGAAAGCTGCCGCTACTCTATAAAAGAAAACCTTGAAGAAGGCAAAAAGAACCTTACCCCTTACCTGAACAATTACTCACCAATGGCAGGTGTGTACATTAACGGCAGTGTAAACGACTTTGAATTTGACAAGATAGAACTAACTGATAAAGCAATAATCGCCTTTATAAAAGGTTCAGGCAAAATGAACCTGAAGATAGACGGGATGAAGTAATTTCATCCCTCTGCTTCGGGCAGTTCGTTTTTCTTTTTGCGCAGCCTGTAAACCGCATAGCCTGCAAGTGCTACAAGCAGGTAAGGAAAAATCATCAGGTAAACTATACCATCATTAACGGCTTCGGGCTTAATACCGCTGTCGCTGCTCTCTAAAGCGGCACGGCACATAGCACACTGCGCGTTTGCAGATAGTGCCATAAATAAAACTGTGAGTGTGTAAACTACATTTTTCATCTTCATCATTATAATCTGTAACTCCTCCGGTTAGTTAGCGTAGTAAGGCGATATCATAAGATATACAATAACCCCTGTAACGGCAACATACAGCCACATAGGATAAGTTATACGCGCCAGTTTTTTGTGTCTTTCAAAACTGTTTGTAATAGCCCTTACATACGTTATCAGTACAAAAGGAATTATTACAACCGAAAGGGCTATATGCGTGAGCAGAATAAAAAGGTAAACATAGCGCATAGCACCAATAGCAGCCTCTTCTGCGGCAGAGAGCACCATATCATGGTTAGTATCCCCAAACTTGGTAGAATCGGCTGTCATGTGGTAAGCTACATACATACCAAGAAAGAGAACCGAAAGGCTTATGGCAAACTTCATAAGGTTCTCGTGCAGCTTTTGCTTTCCCTTCCTAACAGCCATAACTGCAACTACAAGCACTACGGCAGTAAGCGCATTAATACCTGCGTATATAGGCGGAAGGAATGTCAGCGGCTCAACATCATACCCAAGGTCTTTCAGCTTAACGCCGAAGAGCAGCGCCACTACTACCGGTATGGCTACCGATAGCAGCACTATCCATTTATTATATTTTTTTTCAGCCTCGTTGCTGTTCATTATATTTTCCATTATTCTTCCAATAACTTTTTAATATCCTCTTTTATGTCCTGAACTCCTTTATCGTCAAGCCCGTCATAATACATTATTGGGTTGCCGAATTTATCTTTGCGGCTACGTATGTTACCTTCTTTATCCACTAAGGCAAAAAAACCTGAATGTTCGAACCCGCCGGCTACTTTTTTGTTTTCGCCCGCATACAGGTTAAATCCGTTTCGTGCAAGGTTAAGTATATATTCCTGATCACCCGTTAAAAAATGCCAGTTATAGTGTTTAACGCCTAAATGCTCCGCATGCTCTTTTAGCACCTGTGGTGTGTCGTACTGCGGGTTTATGGTTACAGATGCAATTCCGAATTCAGGGTTGCCATAAAACTCCTGTTGCAGCTTCAGCATGTTCTGGTTCATTTTAGGGCATATAGTCGGGCAGGTAGAAAAGAAGAACTCCACCACATAAACCTTACCCAGGTAATCTTCATCTGTTATGGTTTTCCCGTTTTGATTGGTTAGCTCAAAAGACGGCACAGGGCCAATAGTTACAAGGTCAGACTTCTGGAATTTAGCGACTATTTTGGGTACAGCCCAAATACCAAAAATCAGTACTATAAACGAAATACCAATATATGATTTGTTTTTCATCAGGATTTAAATCTTCCTTTTGTTATTTTTCTTTAGGGCAAGGCGGTATTCTGCAAGGATGATCTTTACATCATCGCTCATTTCGTTATGCAGCTCAGCGGCAGATATGGTGTTATACCCCTCTTTATACTCCTCTTCTCCCTTTTTGTTCATGCCCTTGCGTCCGCGCAGGTTAAGGTCTTTATCTATAATATAAACATTTGGTGTACCTGCTTTATCATCAAGCCCGCCAACGAGGTTTAAAGAGGCGTGAAACGCTTTTATTTCTTCTTTAGGGGCAAACACAAAATGCCAGCCCGAAACATTTGTAAGCCTGCTTAATTCTGAAAGCAGCTCTTTTGCCTGCCCTTCTGTACCCAGCGGGGCAACCATTACCATCTGGAAGTCTTTAAACTCCCTGTTCTTGTTGTATATCTTCTGGTTAAGGTTAAAGGCATTGCCTTTGTTGTAAAGTATATCTTCTCCGGGAAAGCCTAAAATGGTAATTTTATCTTTAAGCTTTATATCTTCTCCCGAGAGTGATTGCCATCCCGGAAGCTCTTTAATACCGGGCGTAACTACGGGCAGCTTGGCAAAAGTATTAACCCCCGAAGCAAAGAAAAGATAGGCTACAATAGGCAGTGCAAACAAAACAGAAAGCACTATTGTCTTTTTCATTATGAGGTTCTTTAAATGTATTGCAAAATTAAAAAAAGGCGGTTTAATAACCGCCTTTTTTATAATTAATGTGTTTTAGAAAATCCATTTGTAATGAGACCCATGAAACACGTCATAAACATAATTACCTTCCATAAGTAAGATGAACACTAAGTAGATAATTAAGAAAACCAAGGGTGCCACAATGGTCCACCTAAAGTTAGCTTTTTCGCCTTCAAGGTGCATAAATGCCCACATAATGTAGTAAGCTTTTACAACCGTCAGGATGATGAATATCCAGTTAAGGAGATTAAGTTTTAAAAGATCAGTTTTAAAAAGGAAGTCAGGCTTAACAATACCAAGGGCAACCTCTACTATTGTTATAATTGACAGTAACCCGAAAACCGTCCATATTCTTTTTACGTTAGACTCGTGCGAATGTGCCATGTCTTATAATTTTTTAAACTTAGTAATCTGATTATACAAGGTAGAAGAAGGTAAACACGAATACCCACACAAGGTCTACAAAGTGCCAGTATAAACCAACCTTTTCAACCATTTCGTAGCTTCTCCTTTTCTCATAAGTACCTAAAAGTACATTGAAGAATATTATGATGTTAATTACAACCCCTGAGAATACGTGGAAACCGTGGAAACCTGTAATAAAGAAGAAGAAATCAGCAAAAAGCTTGTGGCCGTACTCGTTCCTTATAAGGTCGGCACCCCTTACCACTATTTGCGCATCCTGTAACCTTGCAAGCGATTCTTCGCGTGAAAGCACAGTCTTCTTTTTGTCCTTAATCCATTCTGTCCTTATAAGTATATTTGGATTAGCTTTAAATCCTGCTATTACTTCTTCTACAGAGTGTTCACCAAGGCTGTTAGACTCTTCAAACCAAACACCGTTGCTCCTTGTTTTTTGTACCCTTGTTGAAGGTATGTTTGCAGCAAACGCATCTATACTAACACGCTTTCCGTCAGCATCAACAAACTGAAGTATCGCACCACCCTTAGTTTCTACAGCACCATATTCACCTTTAATGAAGTTTTTCCACTCCCATGCCTGAGAACCAAGGAATATTAAACCACCCACAATGGTAAGCAGCATGTATATGGCTACTTTGGTTTTTTTCATCTGGTGGCCTGCATCAACGGCAAGCACCATAGTAACTGATGAAAAGATAAGTATAAAGGTCATCAAAGCCACATAGTACATAGGTGCATCAACACCATGCAAGAACGGGAAGTGAGTAAACACCTCGTCGGCTATTGGCCATGTTTCGATAAACTTAAATCTTGAAAAACCGTAAGAAGCAAGAAAACCGGAGAATGTAAGGGCATCGGACACGATGAAGAACCACATCATCATCTTGCCGTAGCTCGCTCCCATTGGCTCGTTTCCGCCGCCCCAGGTTTTGCCTGTAGTAGTAGCTGTTGTAGTAACTGTCGCTGCCATATAGTGTTAAGTGTTAAAAAGTTTTCAAATTTACATTTTTTTTCATTAATAGAAATAGAAAAATAAAAACAAGTAAACCCACAAAATATCGAGAAAATGCCAGAACATTGCACCTAACTCTATTCCAAGGGTTTGAGAAGGATTGTATTTTTGTTTAAAATGATTATAAATTACGACCAGCAACACCACCAACCCTGCGAACAGGTGGGCTAAATGCACTATGGTAACTATGTACAGAAACGAAGTAGTAACTGTACTTGCCGCGCCTGTAAAATAGAAACCGGCATCTATTACCTGAGAAAACCCGTAAAACTGTAGCGCAACAAAGGCAACACCCAAAACAAGTGTAGCCATAAGCAACGCTGATGTTAAACCCCTGTTGCCTTTTTTAATAGCATTTTTAGCAAGGTGAAACGTTATACTACTGGCTATAATTACAGCGGTACTAAATGCAAATGCATTTGGCAGCTTAAAATCGTTAAGCCAGTCGGGGCGCGATGTACTCACCACATAGGCGCTGGTAAGCCCCGCAAACATCATGAACATGCTTATCATACCGAACCAAAGCAGCATCTTGTATGATTTTGCTTTGCGCTCATTATGTTCCTTTAGTGACATTTTCAGTTCCATATCTTAAAAAATAAATTTATCCAAAACATAAATTACCTGTAGCAGCGATATGTAAGACACGCTTACTATCATCAGCTTCCGGGCTGCCTTAGCATCCATATCGCGGTACAGTTTTACAGCACTTGCAAGCATCCATAAACCAAGTAACAGCACTACAACTGCCGAAATAAGGTTGATATGCAGCTCTCCAGTAAAACCTGTTGCCGGAAGTAGCGAGGCTATAATTAGCCATACGGTATATAAAATAACCTGCAGGGCTGTTTTCTTATCCTTCCTTCCGGTTGGCAGCATAAAAAATCCTGCTTTTTCATAATCTTCATACAGGAACCAGCCAATAGCCCAAAAGTGCGGAAATTGCCAAAAGAACTGTATAAGAAATAAGGTTCCTGCCTCTATACCAAAATTATTAGTTGCGGCAACCCAACCCAGCATAAAAGGTATAGCGCCCGGAAATGCCCCCACAAAAACAGAAAGAGGCGTCATCCGCTTTAGCGGAGTATAAACACTTGTATATAAAAATATTGAGATAGCCCCAAACATGGCTGTTTTAGGGTTAATACTGTAAAGAATAGCTATACCGGCAACCGTTAGTGCAGCACCAAGCACAAATGCATTGCGAACCGAAATTTTACCTGAAGGCAAAGGGCGGTTCTTGGTGCGGTTCATAAGCGCATCAAGGTCTTTTTCTATTATCTGGTTGAAAACGTTTGAGGCGCCCACCATGCAGTAGCCCCCTATTGTAAGTAAAAAAAGTGTCAGCCAACTAAATGGATGTTCAGGAGAGAAGCCGAGAAGATAACCGGCAACAGAAGAAAAAACTACGCTAAGGGCAAGCCTGGCCTTGGTAATTGCAGTAAAATCGGCTATTAAAGATTTTATAGAGACCTGGTTTTCTGTAGCGTTCAATGTAACTTTCATGGTTTTAAAAACTTGTGCAAAGATACTTCAAAAATTATTTTTCTTCAACAGGAATGCCCGTTAAAATAGAAAATGAAAAAATAATTTATTTTTTTGCTCCTGCCACGCAACCCATCTGTATAATCTGCATCTTATAATTGCAGTACAGGCGAAAGCCTAACCTGTATGAAAAAGAAAATTTGGGATTAATTGCTATGAGAACAAAGCCTTTCTGTTATTAGAAAGGCTTTGTTTATTTAATATCTGTCCTGTGCGGTACCGCCTTCAGCTATAGCTTTCGCAGATGATGTACCGATGCGCTTTACACCAATCTGTATCATTTGCTGTGCTTCTTCAAAAGTACGCACGCCCCCGGCAGCTTTTACCGGCAAAGGGTAGCAATTTTCCAGCATCAGCTTAATCGTGTGCAGGGTTGCACCGTTTGGCACACCTTCTTCGGTTTTATAAAAGCCTGTTGATGACTTAACAAAGACCTTATTATAGTCCTTTTCCTCGAAATTAGAAATCACTACATTCTTAACCAGTGCGCTGATCTTTATTATCTCCATATCAGTAAGCGCCGCAACCTCTATAATCCACTTTGCTGTTTTGCCCTGTTGTAAAGCAAAACGCGTGCAGGCCAACACCTCTTCTTTTACCATTGCAGCATCTCCTGCTTTAAAAGCTGTATAATTTACAACAAAATCAAGTTCATCAGCGCCGTCTTCAACAGCCTGCTGTGCTTCGGCAAGCTTATCTTCAAGGCTACCCATCCCCTCGGGGAAATCTATAACAGTACCTACCAATACCACTGCGCCTGCATTTACAACCATTTCTTTTGCGGCTTTTACTACTTCGGGGCGTATCATAACAAGCTTAAAGCCTTCTTGTATTGCCTCAGCAACCGTTGCTTTTGCCACTTCTAAGTTTTCCTGTTCAGACAGCCCCGCCCCGGCGGCAGTTTTAAGGTAAGTTGAATCAAGGTACTGTTTTATATCCATAACTCTACAAATAATTATCCCCCCGTTATTGCGGAGGGATATGATATTAATTTTTACTTTTTTGCAGTAGCCAAAGCAACAATACAGCCGCCGCGCTACCCATAGTGTTGAATGCTATATCAAGAATATCGGCGTTTCTGCCATTTGTAAAAAGCAATTGCGATAACTCTACCAGCGAGCCATATATAAAAGCTGCAATGAGTGCAATATACCTAAGCTTTACAAGATTTGATTTTTTGCGGCTGTAAAAATAAGCATACCACAAAATGGTGAACACAAAATAAAAAACAAAATGTCCTACTTTATCTTTATACGGCAGTTGCCACGCATTAACAGGCCCCAGCTTTTCCATGCTTACAAGACACAGCACGGTTAAGAAAACGGTCCAGGCAATGGCAGCGCCAAGATAAATGTTACGCACCAATAAGTTCTTTATACTGTTCGCTGCTAAGCAGCTCATCAGCCTCGGCAGGATTGCTTATCTTTACTTTTACCATCCATCCTTCTCCGTAAGGGTCAGAGTTTACTTTTTCAGGAGTGCTTTCAAGCTCGTCATTAAACGCTACTATTTCGCCGCTAAGCGGCAGGAACAGGTCAGATACTGTTTTAACAGCCTCAACGGTACCAAACACTTCATCTTTAGATAGTGACTGGTCAAGGGTTTCCACCTCAACATATACTATATCGCCAAGTTCTTTCTGGGCAAAATCTGTAATGCCAACGGTAGCTGTTTCGCCTTCAATCTTAACCCATTCGTGGTCTTTAGTGTACTTTAAATCTGCAGGTATGTTCATTGTTGTTTGTTTTTAGCAAATGTATGTTTTAATGCAATATATTTAAAATGATTTTAATCATTAATTACCAAAATTATACCTAAGCGTAAAGCCTGTCCTTATGTTGGTAAGCGGATATGACGTAGAGATAACAGCCTGAGAGAACGAATGGTCGTAGTAGAAAATAGCAGTAAGGTTTTTACTGAACGAATAATCTGCCGTAAACCTAACCGACCATATATTCTGCCCGCCGCCAAGCTGGTTGTTATCATAATCAAGGTAACGCACTATGGTTTCATTCTTCCTTAACGTAAAATCGGCTTTCAGGTTAATGTCGCTCTTAATAGTATTGGTAGGGTTATCTGCCAGTTTAGAGTTTATAACTACATCTTTAATGCGGTAGCCAAGCCCCAGCGTATATTCGTTACCCTTAACCTCTGTAAGCAGGTTATTGTCAAAACTCATGTTAAGCGTCCTGTCTTTCCTTATCTCCGCAAGTACCTTTATAGAGTTTTTCATTTCAAAATCTAACCTTATCAGCGGGTTAAACTGTTCTGAAAGACTGATGTTAGAGATAATCATCCTGTTGAACAAATTACCGCCATTGTCCACCTGAGACTGCACAAGCGTTCCATCCGGCTGCAACTGATTAGAATTATATTCAAGGTTAGAAGTATAGGCGTTAACGTTATAAATAGCCGTATAACCATGCTGAACAGAGAACCTCCTGAACCTGTCTTTAAAGAATTTGTAACGCATAAGCCCGGTATACTTAACAATCCAGTTAGGTAGCGGTACACTCCTGAAGGCACTTGTAGATACCTTAGATGCATCCTGCCCTGTGTAAGCAGCCATAAATGACGGCAGTAATACTCGCTGGCTGTTTTTACCAAAACCAACAGGATATCCTGCATTTGCATCTGCAAAATCACCTGTAGGGGTTCCCGGTTGCCCGTCCCCATAACGGTTGAAATCAGTAGTACCATAAAACTGCTCGGCAAGCCTGTTGGCAATTGTCAGCCTGTTTTCCCTCATCTGGTCAAAAGCTTCAGAACCGTTTACATCACTCCGGCTGAAAGCCGTTTTTATCATTATGGTAGAAATCTGGAAATTACCAAAATTATACGGAGAGCGTGAATTATAATCAAAAATGCCGTCACCATCCTGGTCGGTAAGGTCATATTGTTCAGAGAAATTATCCTGCTTTATCTTTTTGGCTGAAAGGTCTATCCTGAAATCAGGAAATAAATCTACTGCCGAAGTAAGGTTAAGTGTTTCTGAGGTAACCTGTGTAAAGTTTTGGTTAAACTCGCTGTATGTAGTAAGATAGCCGTTTTGTGCTGCCTCCTGCCTAACATCTAAATCCTGACTACCCAGAACAAAACCTACAGTAGGCCTTGTAGAACCCAGGAAGCCAATGCTTGGTAGGTAACCCGGTAAAAATATACCGCCATTTTTAACATAGTTTACCTGAACATCTTTAACGCTGGTAACTACACCTATAAGCCCGTTAAGAAATGTATTGCCACTTTGCTGCGGTTGTGGCTTAGCCGCAATTTTTTCTCCCGGCTTTGGCGCTGCCTGTGGCGCTGCATTACGTGCAGCCGGTTTTTTAGGGACAAGCCCTATATACTTATAGAACGAATCAAGATTGAACGATGCAGTTAATTTATGCTGGCTGTTGTTCTGGACTGTATTACCCAAATCGTAAACAGTAAGCTGCCCTGTCTCTTCATTCCTTTGCTCTATGCTTGACAAAGCCTCTGATGAACGCTGCCAGTTGTAAGTACCTGTATAGGTGTAAGTCGATTTAACAAAACTGAATACCGGCAACTTGTACAGTGGCAAATCATAATTGAATACGAATGTCTGTGTGTGGGTGTTAGCCTCGCCTACATTCCAAAAGTCGTGCCACACATCATAGCTTTGCACTGGCCTGTTATCCTGATCCAGATAATTGCGCACAATATTGCTGGTAGTAACATTATAGTTAAACCTTAGTGATTTGGTTATATTATAATTAAAGCCGTAGTTGTAGTTAAAGAAATAATTCCTCCTGTAAAGTGGGTCGATAGGAATTCCTTCTACCTCAACATTCCTGTATTGCTGCCTGTTATACTGCCTTAAAATATTAGAGCTGAAGGAAATATTGTTGGGCAGGTAATTAAAATTGAAATCGCTGAGCAGCTTCCAGTACTGGCTCTTCTTCATAAACTCTACATTCTTTAGCGGCTCAACAGGCTTACTCTGGAATGCATAAGTATAATCTGCCCCTACCCTTACCTGCTGGTCAAGAAGGTTTTCAATTTCATAATCATGGTGGTTAACCTGGTTGTATGAATAGGACAGCGTAACGTTTTCTACGTCATATATGTGTGGCTTCTGCTCAGGTGCCCTTTCCTTTTTAACACCAATAAAGTTGATACTCTTACGCTTGGTATAGTCTATAGCCCTGTTCCTTAGGTTTTCCCTTTCAGCTTCAGAGTCGGCCTCGTCTATCATCTGCTCCAGCCTCACATCCTGCTGGAACGGGTCATACTCAGGTGTTATAATCTCTTCACCAACACCGTAGTTAAATGGTACGTTAATACCCCACTTTTTCGGCAACAGCATACCTAAATTAACATTGGTTACTATATCATATTGCTGCACGTCTTCCCTGCTCCTTTCATTAGGGCTTTGCTCTACAGAACCAAAGCCTATAGTACTCATGCGCCCTGTAGCCGAAACAGTGGCAAAATCGGCAAGGTTGGTATCCATACTGGCTACGGCTGCCATACCTCCTTTATTATCCATGTCACTAAGGCGGAACTCGTTAAACCATACTTCTCCCCTCAGGTTTTTAGCACCCGGTTCGCCAAGTTCATAACCGTTCCTTACCCCCAGCATAAGCGTGCGGACATAACCAAAGTTAGGGTTACCCTTAATACCGATACGCATCCTGTTATCGGGGTCGGCACCCGAAATAAGGTCGTTCAGCTCTGCATATATAACACCCAGTTCGTTAGGTGTAGGGGCAGTACCGTTAAGTGCCGCTATTTTAAGTTTGGTAAGCGCATCCAACGCAACCTGAATTTCATTTTCCTCCGGCCATATAGCCTCTGCAGTCCTTTCAGTCTGGCCGGTAACATTAAGCCTTATCTCTACCTCATAAAAGTTTTCGGTAAAGTCGTTACCAAACCTCAGGAAGGCTTTCATTTCACCGTCCAGAAGCGGGTTGGTATCAGTTGGCAGTGCCTCGGCATGTAAAAACATACGCAGCTTTTTATACTGTCGCATATCCACATTCACGTTTTTAAATACCGCACGCGCATCGCCTGGCTCAAGTCCGCCGTTAACGTCGCCGTCACCGGCATATACCCTTAATGAAAGCGACTGCTCATTTTGGTTAATTACAGCGTTATTGTTATAAAGCTGTTCCCTTTGCACACCCGGTGGCGATACATACGGTATAGGTGAACGGTCACCATTCTCCTGAATGTTAAGCGCAACCACATCAAAGCCTGTATTGTCCTGGTTGTTCTGCTCTGTATTTTCATTCGGGTCAAGTGTGTTGGCATACCTTCTCCATTCGCCACGCACAAGGTCTAGCGCGCCAAAACGAAGCGTTATCTCTCTCCTGAATCCGGTTACGAACATCCTCATAAAACGAATGGCACGGATACTGTTTATACCGCCCACTGCTTCGCGGTCAGGGTTTTCTATAGGAATTTTATAAAGTAGCCACCTACCCTGTGCCTGGTCACCGTTTGCCAGGTTAACCTGTGTAAAAGGCCTTTCGTCAACAAGATAGTTCTGCCCTATTACAGCATTAGGCCCAATCGGCACCCTGTACCTGTAATAAGCGTCTATGGTGTTCATGGTGTTATCCCTGTTCACATCTTCTGTGTCAGGCAGGGTAGTATTACCGCGGTTAGCGTCACCCACATCTACAGGAGAGTTACCATCTGTACCGTTATAATTTTTATACCTTGATATTACATCTCCCTGTGCATTAAGATAAAACTGGTAGTTATCAGCAGAAGGGTCATTAGGGTCAAATCCGGGAAACTTAACTGCCTCCTCTGCATCGGTAAGGCCGTCAAAGCCCACATCCTGAACGTTACGGTTCGCGGTACTGGTATCAAAAGCATAAATAAGCGACTGCGATACCGGCACATCTCCCCAAACGCTGTTAAAGACAGGCTGGTTTCCGTTGGCTTCAGGCAGGCCGTTTTCATACTGTTTCCTGTTATCCTTAAGTATATCTTCCGATATTTCACCCAGGTTAATTTCAAGGGTACCCGTATTGTCAAAATCGGCTGCGCCGGGGTTACCGTCATATGGGTCGAGCATCCAGAACTGGATGTACTCTACGTTTGTCTGCTCAAAGTTGGTTGAGTTAATGGCACGCATTATACCCGCCCAGTTGGTTTCGGCTTCAGCCTCTGTAAAAGTATTGCCGCCCTGCACTAAAGGGTTAAAGTTGTATGGTCCCCTTTCCTGCGGGAAATAGGTAAGGTCGAGTGTATTTACAACGCTTACCTGTCCCGGAACCACGTCTGTTACCGGATAAAGCTCATCATAATAGATTCTCCTTGTCCTGTTAGAAGAAAGATCTACCGGGCTAACCGGGCGCTGGTTACTATAGAATATAGGGTCTATACTGTACCATGCCAGTTTTGCCCTTTTAAATCCGTACGAAAGGTCATTTGTTGGCGGGTTATTATCAGGGAACATTGTTACAGGTGCGCTTGATAAGGTCCATCCTTGCGCAGAACGCATATCTATAGTAGTCTGAGAACCTTCAAAGTCATCTACGTAAGTGGTAGCCTCTCCATTAAACTGGTCTGCTTTAGATGCTCCCGGTTTAAGATAGGCAATCTCGCCCCTGAAAGAGAAGTTAGAAGGCACATCGGTATCTATATTCGGCAGCTTATTAACAAGCCTTGTAAAGAATGGTACCTCTGTGTTGTAAATAGTATTAAGCCCGAATATAGTGTTATTAACAGACTCCTGGCCGTAATTGGTCTTTGTAGTGAATGGCCTTTCGGACATATTCAGCATGGTAGCACCAACTAAAAACTTATCGCTGAATTTATGCTCAATATTAAAACCTGCAAATCGCCTTGTCTGCTGCCCAAAAACAGCATTGTTCTCTACAGAAACTTCTATTGGCGTGTTAGAGGCAAGCAAAGACGGGTCTTGTATGTACACGCGCCCTATCTGGTAGTTAACCGTATAATCTACACCCTCTACCAGCACGCGCCCTCCGGCAGTAACCACTACCGAACCCTGCGGAACGTTGAATGCCCCTAAAGGGATACCGTCGCCACCGCTTGACTTGAAACGCCCCCTTAACTGGAACTTATTTTTTTCACTGTCCTGCAATGCATCAGCCTGTGTAGATTTATAAAGGCTCCTGTAAACGTAGCGGAACTGGTTGGCGTTAAACCCTGACTCATCCTCATCATCGTTATAATCCTCAACAGAACCGTCGGTTGTATCTAAAAGGTCATATAGATACTCACCAAAAGGTTCTACTGTTGTAAATATGATACGCCCGTACTGTGCATCTACAGTAAGCCTTGGCACATAGTCGAAGAATCCGTCGCCGCCTTCCTGCGGGTCGTTGGTATAATTAAGCCTGTCAAGGTTAAAAACACGCAGTAGTGGCGTGTCAACCGCTTCTTCCGGCAGCGGGGCAGCAGGGTGCTGCGGCGTTCCCGGAGCAGCCGTAATGTAGTTTAGCGGTGAAGGATCTGTATATAATATATTAAACCTGAAATCTTCCTGCTCTAACTGGTAGGCATTGGGTATCTGGTAGATGTTTTTCATCATCAAATCCCAAACCGGCTCCTCTACATTAACCAGGTTACTTTTAAGCATCTTCAAAATAAGGCTTTGTGTTGACACAGTACCCGCATCCTGGTTTTGCTCATTAGGATTGGTAACAACAGTGGCATCTACACCGTCAGTACCAAATTCACCCACCTGGTACACCTGGTCGCCTATGGTGTACTGGTAAGCAACTGCAAGCACCTCATCATTTTGCAGCCTTTGGTTTAATGATATATAACCTAACTGCTCGTGGTAGGTAAACTCACTTGTAGTTAGTTTTCGTGCATTCTCAAGTTTAGAATAGTCACGTCCCTCATCAGCATCAAGACCGTTTGTAAAGCTGGCATCACTTACTGTTACTATTTCCCTTACGGATGAGGCAAGCCACCCGGTAGTACCTATTTGTGCAGGGTCAAGCTTGTTATTGCTGTTATCAGGCGGTGAGTTAAACTGTACTGTACCCTCCTGATTGGTGAAAAAGCCTGCGGGAGCAGAACCTCCGCTTGCAAAACCTACTGCCTCATCTGTAATGTCCTGCACATCATTGCTAACAATGCTCAGCTTTGTTAGCGGTGCTTCACCTAAATCCTGTAAAGCTATAATATTACGGGTGTTATTTTCCTGGGCATTGATACGGTTTTGCCTGTTGGTTACCCAAACTTCTATACGGGTAATCTGTACACGTGTATCTATGTAAGGATAATTGCGCAGGGCATTATCATAGCGGTTCCTGAAATACTGCGACAGGAAGAAGTGCCTGTCGTTATCATATTCAAGCGCAAAAAGCTCAAAGTCCTGTATGGTACCGCCACCCTCGGCAGTTACTGTACGGGTTTGCGATTTTTGCTCTGAAAATATACCTGTAAAGGTGGTCTTACCAAATTGCAACTGTGCCTTAACACCAAAAAGGCTTTGAGCGCCCCTTACCAATGAATTGGATAGCGGGAAACTCACGTTACCCACTTCTATTTTCTGGATAATATCGTCTTCCGTTGGGGTATATTCCAGCTTGATAAGGTTCTGGAAGGCAAATGTAGATTCGGTATCATAGTTGGCGGTAACGTTTAGCCTTGTACCCACTTTACCCTGAAGGCTCATACTGATACGCTGATCGAAATCAAACGTAAAGGTACGGCGGTTACGCGGGGAAAGCTGCGGGTTGTCCTGTTTGGTGAAACGTACTCCCAAATCAAGCTCTACCGAACCCTGAGGTTTAATGTCTATAGTGTTACTACCAAATATTGTTTCAAAAAACCTTGAGTTTACATAGTAGCGCGGCAAAAGGTTACGCTGTTCTTCTTCTGTACCCTTGCCATCCATTGCTCTCGATTTTTCCTGGTAATACTCGCGCATCGATTCGCGAAGCACCAGCTCTTCATACTGCTCGGGGGTTAATATTACCGGGTAGGTTATGTTAAACCCTGCAAAGTCTTCGGTATAAATATAACGGTTGGTAACAGGGTCGTAAGTATAAGCCTCAATAATACTTCTGGGGTTAGGCACTTCTACCTTACCTGTATTATAGCCTTTTATGGTATCACGAGCAGCCTCTTCCTCTTCTTCATCTACCTGGGCCTGCATTGCAAGTCCAAAAAGCAAAAAAACTGCGGAAAGCGTATATTTTATTTTAGTAAAAAATTCGTTAGAGTAATCTGTTTTCAAGATTATAAATGTTTTAATGCTTGTTTTATAATAGTTTCAACAGTGGACTGCGGGTTCTCCTTAACAATTTTTTCTACGGCTTTTTCTGCCATTTTTTTGTTAAAGCCCAATACCTCCAAGGCAGATAACGCTTCATCTTTATTTGTATTGTAACCTGAAACAGAAACTTCTTCTAAATCGTATAGTTTTAACACTTTATCCTTTAAGTCGAGTATAACACGCTGCGCGGTTTTAGTTCCGATTCCCTTTATGGATTGTATGGTGGCTACGTCTCCCGAACCGATAGATTGTATTACCTGTTTCGGCTCTAAAGACGAAAGCATGGTGCGGGCTGTTCCCGCCCCGACACCCGACACTGATATGAGTAATTTAAATAACTCCCTTTCGGCTTTTTCCATGAAGCCGAATAACGTATGGGCATCCTCTTTTATCTGTAAATAGGTGTACAGCCTGATACTCTCTGAATCGGGAAGTAAAGAGAAAGTGTGCAGCGATATATTAACCTGATAGCCTACCCCGTTGCAGTCTATCACCACTTCTGTTGGTGTTTTTTCTACCAGCCTACCCTGTAGATGTGCTATCATATCTGATTTTTAAACAATTCCCAAAAATAGTAAAATTCTTTAATCCTGAACCGTTATCTTGTTTTTGCTATTTTAAGGCGTTTTTCTTTCTCCTGAGCATCTACCACAGCCACGGCAGCCATGTTAACCATCTCTTCTACACTGGCGCCAAGCTGGAAAATATGTACCGGCTTATCCATACCCAGCATTATAGGGCCAATAGACACTACTTTGTTAAGTTCTTTAAGCAGTTTATATGTTATGTTAGCCGACTCCAGGTTGGGGAAAATCAGCGTATTTACTTTCTTACCTGCAAGCTTGGAGAACGGAAATTTATCCTTAAGCATGTCGGGATTCAGGGCAAAATCGGCTTGCACCTCACCATCTACAATAAGCTCCGGGTAATTTTTATGCAGGAATGCAACAGCCTCCCTCACTTTATTCGCGCTCCTGTCGGAAGACGAGCCAAAGTTAGAGAAAGACACCATGGCAACTACAGGTTCCATACCAAACATACGTACCGTTCTTGCAGTCATTAAGGCAATTTTAGCAAGGTCATCAGCAGAGGGGTCGGGGTTTATAGCGGTATCAGAAAGGAATATTGGCCCCCTCTTTGTCATCATCATGTTAGTGGTGGCAATGCGGGTAACGCCGGGCGCTTTTCCTATAAGCTGCATTATTGGCTTGACTACTGCAGGATAACTGCGGGAGTAACCTGTTACCATAGCATCGGCTTCGCCCTCGTTAACCATCATAGCGGCAAAATAGTTACGCTCGCGCATCCACTTCTGGGCATCTAACTGGGTTAATCCCCTGCGCTGCCTTGCCTGCCAGTAGGCATCGGCATACCTGCTGCGGCGGATTTTCTCTTCATCTGTTTTAGGGTCTATAATGGTAACTTCATCTGTAAAATCTATCTCCTGCATCAGTTCTTCTATAATTTCCCTGCTGCCCAAAAGTATCGGCTTGCCTATACCTTCTTCGTGCACTATTTGTGCCGCCTTCAGCACATCCAAATGGTCGGCTTCGGCAAAAACAATACGTTTAGGGTCGGTCTTGGCACGGTTGGTTAGCAGGCGTACCATCTTGTTATCATTACCCAAACGCTCCAACAGTTCCTCTGTATATTTATCCCAGTCATTAATCGGGTGCATGGCTACACCGCTATCCATTGCGGCCTTTGCCACTGCCGGCGCTACAACTGCTATTAACCTCGGGTCAAAAGGCTTTGGTATAATATAATCGCGGCCAAAGTTAAGCTTGGTTTCGCCATAAGCTATATTAACCTGCTCCGGTACGGGGGCTTTTGCCAGTTCGGCAAGCGCCCTTACAGCCGCCATTTTCATTTCTTCGTTAATTACCGTAGCCCGTACATCGAGCGCACCACGAAAAATGTATGGAAAGCCCAATACATTATTAACCTGGTTAGGATGGTCGCTGCGGCCCGTTGCCATAATAATATCATCGCGGGTGGCTATGGCAAGGTTATAATCTATTTCCGGAACCGGGTTAGCCATAGCAAAAACTATGGGGTTCGGGTTCATGGCGAGCAGCATTTCGGGAGTAAGTATATTACCAACTGAAAGCCCGAGGAATACGTCAGCACCCTTTATCGCTTCGGCAAGTGATATAGCTTCTCCTTCTTTAGCGTACTTTTGTTGTATGGAGAGTAAGTCGGTTCGGCTTTTTACAAGCATACCGTCTTTATCAAACATTGTTATGTTTTCGGCCTTAACACCAAGCAGCAGGTACAGGTTGGCACAGGCAAGCGCAGCAGACCCGGCACCCGACACCACCACTTTTACATCTTCTATATTTTTCTCGGCAAGCTCTATGGCGTTCAGCAAAGCTGCCGACGATATTATTGCCGTACCGTGCTGATCGTCGTGCATTACCGGGATATTTAGCTCTTCCACCAGCCTGCGCTCAATCTCGAAAGACTCAGGTGCTTTTATATCCTCAAGGTTAATACCTCCAAATGTGGGGGCTATGTTTTTTACCGTTTCTATAAACTTATCTACATCCTTGGTATCTACCTCAATATCAAAAACATCTATATCGGCAAATATTTTAAACAGCAAGCCTTTACCCTCCATTACGGGTTTAGAGGCTTCGGGGCCAATATCGCCCAGGCCTAAAACAGCCGTTCCGTTAGATATTACGGCAACCAAGTTACCTTTGGCGGTATATTTATATACGTTATTTACATCTTTTGCAATTTCAAGGCAGGGCTCTGCAACACCCGGCGAGTAGGCCAGAGATAAATCTCTTTGTGTTGCATATTTTTTGGTGGGCACTACCTGTATTTTGCCGGGATGGGGCTTGGCATGGTATAACAGGGCTTCGCGCCTTTTACTGTACTGATTCATTTTTCGGTTTTTTACACGATTTACAAAGGTAACCCTATGACTGAAATTTGGAAATTTTTAACGTTTATTCTTTAAGGAAGTTTATATTGCGTTTAAGCCCTTCAAATTTGGTGCGTTTTACGGCTGAGTTTTTAAACACTTTGCGGAAGGTATCTTCTGTAATTTCTTCCCAGTCTTTTTTGGTCATAGAAAGTAAATCAGGGTGCGGATTAAAAAGCGGTTCGCGGTGCGGTTTGCTGAAACGGTTCCACGGGCACACATCCTGGCACACATCGCACCCGAAAGCCCAGTTATCAAAACTGCCCTTAAGTTCATTAGGCAGGTTATCTTTTAACTCTATCGTAAAATAAGAGATGCATTTGCTGCCATCAACCACATAAGGCTCTATTATAGCCTGCGTGGGGCAGGCATCAAGGCAGGCGGTGCAGCTTCCGCAATGGTCGGTTACGGGAGTGTCGTACTCAAGCTCTATATCTACTATCAGCTCTGCAATAAAAAAGAATGAGCCCACCTGCTTGCTAAGCAGGTTACTGTTTTTACCAATCCAGCCCAGACCGCTTTTTGCTGCCCATGCCTTATCTAAAACGGGAGCACTATCTACAAATGCCCTGCCTCCTACTTCACCAATATGTTCCTGAATGGAATGCAGCAATTCTTTTAGTTTTGATTTTATTACAAAATGATAGTCCTGCCCATAAGCATATTTAGATATCTTGTATGTATTGTCAACCTGGGTTTCTTCAGGGTAATAGTTAAGCAGTAATGATATAACGCTTTTCGCACCATCAACAAGCAAAGTCGGGTCAAGGCGTTTATCAAAGTGATTTTCCATATACTTCATCTGTCCGTGGCGGCCTTCCTTAAGCCATTTTTCGAGGCGCGGCGCTTCCTGCTCCAAAAATCCTGCTTTAGCTATACCACATGACAAAAATCCGAGGCGTTTGGCTTCGGATTTGATGAACGAAGATATTTTGGATTTAGAATTCAGAAATTAGAATTTAGATTTCAGAATTTAGAATTATTATAAAACTTAAATGAGTTTTGCTTTAGCTGTTTTTAAGGATGTCACAAAAATAGCTGTTAGTTCATTGCCCTCTTTCCACACAGTATCTATCAGCATGTCAGGTAGCCATTGTTTTGCTTTTATTATTTCAAGCCAATAAAGTGTTTCATCAACTTCTTCAAGTACAATTTCCATTTTAGCTATAAACTCTTTATTACTCCTTGATCTGCATGCTGCCCTGTAATTAGCGCCCACAGAGGTTCCGCTTTTAGCTATTTGATAAGCTACAACCTTCGATGAAGTTGTAATCGGTAACTGCTCTACAACATTCAGTATAGCGAGTGCATAACTTTTAGTACGATTTTTCAACTCTTCGCCCATAATAAGTGTTTTATTGATTCTGATTTCTGAATTCTAAATTCTGACTTTTTTAATCAAACAACCCTCCCTGGTTTCCAAGCTTTACCCTGCCCAAATGCTTATAAGCTTTCTCGGTAACTTCACGCCCGCGTGGTGTACGTATAATGAAGCCTTCCTGAATGAGAAACGGTTCGTAAACCTCTTCTATTGTTTCGCCGCTTTCTGATACTGCCGTAGCGAGTGTGGAAAGCCCTACAGGGCCTCCTTTAAACTTATCTATTATGGTGGTGAGTATTTTGTTATCCATCTCATCAAGCCCGTGTGCATCTACATGAAGGGCTTTAAGTGAGTATCGTGCAATTTCTATGTCTATTTTGCCATTACCTTTTATCTGGGCAAAGTCACGCACGCGGCGCAACAGTGCATTTGCTATACGCGGTGTGCCTCGGCTACGCCCAGCAATTTCTATAGCAGCCTCCATAGTGATAGGCATACTGAGTATTGCCGAACTGCGCTGTACAATGGTTGTAAGCAGCTCTGTAGTGTAGTATTGCAGTCGGCTTTGTATGCCGAAACGCGCCCGCATGGGAGCCGTTAATAAACCTGAGCGTGTGGTGGCACCAACCAGTGTAAACGGGCTAAGCCCTATTTGTACAGAGCGGGCATTAGGCCCCGATTCTATCATTATATCGATGCGAAAATCTTCCATAGCGGAATACAGGTATTCTTCCACTACGGGGCTAAGGCGGTGTATCTCGTCTATAAAAAGGATATCCCGTTCATGGAGATTTGTTAAAAGCCCTGCCAGGTCGCCAGGCTTATCGAGTACCGGGCCCGAGGTTATTTTTATACCCACACCCAGTTCCTGGGCCAGTATATTTGCTAAAGTAGTTTTACCCAAACCCGGCGGGCCATGAAAAAGGGTATGATCGAGCGCTTCGCCCCGCAGGTTTGCCGCCTGCACAAATACCTTCAGGTTTTCCAGCACCTGGTCCTGACCTGTAAAGTCGTCAAACGACAGGGGCCTGAGCTTTTTTTCAAGATCAAGCTCATCAGCGTTATATTGCGAATTGGTAGGGTCTAAATTCGGATTCATAACACAAAGATAGCGGAAATGAGTTTAGAAACTCATTCCCACTATCGTTCAAAAATTATATTTGGTTAGGTGTTAAACCAGCTTTTTCACCTCATCAAAATTAAGCCCGCCATAATTACCGGAACTCATAAGCAGAAGTGCCATACCATTACTATCGGGTTTCAGGTTAAAAAGGTAGTCTTTGAATTCCACCGGATTGGTATAGATGATAAGATCTTCGCGGTTAAATGCTTTTGCTATCTGCTCATAAGTTACCTCTTCAAGCTGCTTTATCTTTACAGCGTCAGGCGAGTAAAATACAACCGCCACATCGGCGTTATCTAATGCACCTTCATACTGCCTTAAAAACTCGGCGTTTAGGCTGCTGTATGTGTGAAGCTCCAGGCAGGCAATAAGTGTACGGTCAGGGTACTGTTCCTTTACCGCTTTTGTGGTTGCTGCCACCTTGCTTGGCGAATGGGCAAAATCTTTGTAGGCGACATTTTTGCTGCTCTCGGCAATTTTTTCGAGGCGCTTGCTTGCCCCTTTAAAAGTAGCTATGGCTTCATAAAAATCAGCTTCATCAATACCCATGTTCTGGCATATCCACTTTGCCCCGGCAAGGTTATTAAGGTTGTGCGCACCAAATACTTCTATAGGCATTGGCCCTTCGGGTGTTTCAAGCAGTGTTGTACCGTTTTCAACAGAGTATTCAGGCGTGTGATACGGAATTTTACGTATCGGATTGGCAGCAGTCTCTGCTATACGCTTTACCTCGGGGTCGTTTTCGTTATAAACCAAGATACCGCCGTTGGTTATTTTACTGATAAAAATTTCAAACTGCTCCACATAATTTTCATAGGTAGGAAATACATTGATATGATCCCATGCTATACCGCTTATCAGGGCAATGTTGGGCTGATACAAATGAAACTTAGGCCTCCTGTCTGTGGGTGAGCTCAGGTATTCGTCACCCTCAAGCACTATAAAGTCGGCATCTTCTGTAAGTCGCACCATAGTATCAAAACCTTCAAGCTGTGCCCCTACCATATAATCCACCTCGACATTATGATAATGCATAACGTGGAGTATCATACTGGTAATGGTTGTTTTGCCATGAGAGCCGCCAATAACCACGCGGGTTTTATTCTTAGACTGCTCGTATAAAAACTCCGGGTATGAATATATTGTAAGCCCTAATTCCTGCGCTTTAAGTAATTCGGGATTATCCGCTTTTGCGTGCATACCCAGTATTATGGCATCAATATCCTTAGTTATCTTTTCAGGAAACCAGCCCATCTCTGCCGGCAAAAGCCCTTTGGCCTGAAGCCTGCTTTTGCTTGGCTCAAATATAGCATCATCGCTGCCGGTAACGTTATATCCTTTTTCATGAAGTGCCAGTGCAAGGTTGTGCATGGCAGCGCCGCCTATGGCTATAAAGTGTGTACGCATTGCAAATTAAATTTGAAAACTCAAATGTAGCAAATCAAATCATCATTAACCACTATTGATAGTGAGATAAATACTATTTGTATTTGTAAGGCTAAGAACGCTTTAAACAAATACGCCCCTGCATTGCAGGGGCGTATTGTTATCAGAAAAATGAAATATTATCTTACAATAGTCATTTCGTCAACAATGTGCTTGGCATTAGAGAACCTGTCTATTACCCAAAGAACATAGCGGATATCTACGTTAATAGTCCTTTGCAGGTCTTTGTCAAATATAACGTCACCTGCCATAGCCTCTATATTACCGTCAAAAGCAAGGCCAATAAGCTCTCCTTTACCGTTAAGTACAGGCGAACCTGAGTTACCACCGGTAATATCATTATCGGTAAGGAAGTTAACAGGCATATAACCTGCTTTGTCGGCATACTGGCCGAAGTCTTTTTTCTCATAAAGCTCAAGCAGCCTTTTCGGAAGGTCGAACTCCTCATCGTTTGGCTTATACTTGGCTACCTCGCCCTGCATGGTCGTGTAGTAATTTACTTTGGCATCATTTCTTTTATCAGCCGGGAGCGACCTTACTTTACCATACGTTAAGCGCAGTGTGCTGTTAGCATCCGGATAGTATTTTGCGTTAGGGTTAGCTTCCCTCATACCCTGAACAAGCAGGCGGAAAGCCTTGCTGTATTGGGCATCAAGCTCTGCCTGCTCATCTGTTTTAGCCCTGTACTGGGTTATAATAGCATTAGACAGCTTGTAAAGAGGGTCATTATTTAAAGCCTCCATGTCTGGATTCTGCATCCATGCCATAAGTTTCTCTTTAGTAGCGAATATACTGTTATCGAATGCTTTATTAACAACAGCGGTATAATCATAATTAGCCGGTTTGCCCAACTCATCAATATAAGGAGCTATAGGATAGCCTGCAGATTTTGTTGCATATAGCTTAAGCTGCGCGGCAAGCACATCTTTTTCAAGCGGAAGGTAAAGCGTTTTATAGCTTTCGTTTATACCTTCTTTAAGCTCCGGCATCATTGCGGCACGACCATTTTGGTTAGAATTGGCATAAGCCTCTAAACCACGGCCCAGGCTGTATGGCAATACGGCAAACGTGCTGGTACGCAATAACCCGATAAGGTAGTTATCATGACGTGCCTTTTCGTTTGTTTTACTGTAGTAGTTGTTAAGGGTAGCAATAACATCGCCATATTTGGCTTTGTTCTCTTTTTTGTTAGCCCATTTGTTAAATTTCTCTTCGTCTTTAGCCTTGGTAGCGGCTGTTTTGTGCTTGGTAAGCGCATCAATCATACCCTGGCGGTTTTTCCAGTAGTTGGCAACCTGTGCGTACTGAGATGCATAGTTAAGGCGTACCTGGTCGCTCTTGTCCATATGCACTTTCATTTTATCCATACCCAGTTTAGAAGCCTCTACCCATGCCGGGTAAGCATACTTAACGTTTTGCTCTATACCGCCCGATGGCATCCAGCGGTTGGTACGGCCAGGATAACCTAATATCATGGCAAAATCATTTTCCTGAACTCCTTTAAGACTCACAGGCAGATGGTGCTTAGGCTTAAGCGGAACGTTGTTAGGAGAATATTCCGCAGGGTTACCGTCTTTATCGGCATAGATACGGAACATAGAAAAGTCGCCCGTATGGCGTGGCCATTCCCAGTTATCTGTATCGCCACCAAACTTACCGATGCTTTCAGGAGGTGTACCTACAAGGCGGACATCTGTATAATCCTGATATACGAAGTAGTAGTACTCATTACCCTGGAAGAATGAACGTACCGAAACAGTATATTTACCGCCCTCGTTATTTTCCTGCTCTATCTTTGCAATTTCCTGGTTAATAGCTTTTTCCCTCTCAGCTTCGGTCATTTGGTCGTTAACCTTGCTCAGTATCCTTTTAGACACATCATCCATACGCACAAAAAAGCGTACATAAAGGTCTTTAGGCTTCAGTTCGTCTTTGCGTGTGGCAGCCCAAAACCCGTTTTTAAGGTAGTTTGCCTCAGGCGAAGACAATTCTGCAATGGCATCATATCCGCAGTGGTGGTTGGTTAAAACAAGCCCCTCTTTAGATATAACCTCGGCAGTACAGCCCCCGTTAAATTGCACAATGGCATCTTTAAGGCTGTGGTTATTTATGCTGTAAATCTCCTCTGCCGTAAGCTGAAGGCCCATTTTCTGCATATCCCTGTGGTTTAAACGTTCAATGAACATTAAAAACCACATTCCTTCGTCTGCCCTTACAGGCAACACCATGATGAACATGGTAACGAACAAAATCAGTTTTTTCATTAAATTGAAAATATTTAGGTTAATAGTTTTACGATGATAAGTACACAATAATTAAAAATTGTTACATCAGCTTTATCATCTTTTTATTATAATGCTGCGAAGATAATTTATTTTGAGAATTTGATAAAATAAAGCGTAAAACAAAAGGGGCTGTCTCAAAAGTACTTTTACCAGCACTTTGTCATTCCGACGATAGGAGGAATCTTAATGAAATCAATCATTTAGATTCTTCACTTAACTCCGTTTCGTTTAGAATGACACTTTTTGAGACAGCCCCTTTCTAATCTTTCTCGGTATTCAGCATCTGCCATAATTTATCTTTAAGCTCTGTAAGCCCCTGTTGCGCTACAGAAGATATAAAGAGGTAAGGCACACCTTTTAGTTCTTCGTCAAGCTGGGCTTTCATTTCGGCTTTAAGCTCCTCATCAAGCATATCGCTTTTAGATATGGCCACCAGCCTGTCTTTATCCAGCATTTCGGGGTTATAGCGCCTCAGCTCATCCAGCAGTATGTTGTATTCTTTTTTAATATCCTCTGCATCGACAGGCACGAGGAATAGTAATGTAGAGTTACGCTCTATGTGACGAAGGAAGTAATGCCCAAGCCCCTTACCTTCGGCAGCGCCCTCTATAATCCCGGGGATATCAGCAATAACAAACGATTTAAAATCCCTGTAAGCCACAATACCTAAATTGGGCTTTAATGTTGTAAACGGATAATCGGCAATTTTAGGTTTTGCAGATGTAAGTACGCTAAGCAGCGTACTCTTACCGGCATTTGGGAAGCCCACAAGACCTACATCTGCCAGTACTTTAAGCTCCAGGATAATATCCAGCTCTTCTCCTGCCAAACCAGGCTGTGCGTAACGCGGTGTCTGGTTGGTGCTGCTGCGGAAGTGCCAGTTACCAAGCCCTCCCTTACCACCTTTGGCAAGTATCTTTTGTTCTCCATCGTCAGTAATTTCAAAAAGCACTTCGTTGGTTTCCTTATCACGTACAACAGTACCCAATGGCACCTCTATATACTGGTCCTCTCCATCGGCACCTGTACTGCGCGAGCTGCCGCCATCTCCGCCGTGCCCGGCTTTTATATGGCGTGCAAACTTTAGGTGGTACAGCGTCCAGAGGTTTTTGTTACCCACTATAAACACGTGTCCGCCACGGCCGCCATCGCCGCCATCGGGGCCTCCTTTTTCTATAAATTTTTCCCTGTGCAGGTGTGTAGATCCCCTACCCCCTTTACCGGAGGCTACATATATCTTTACATAATCTACAAAATTCCCTTCTGTCATTTTATTTTTTGTTTCAGGTTCAGGTTTGTTACCTGCAACCCATCCTTATTAACTGTTTTATTAACCTGAATAAGCAGCTATCCTATTCACTATTGCCTTTTCCCTGTTAAACCTGCTTATTCTTTAATCGACCTTACCAATACCTTATCAATCTTAACCCCGTCCATTTTTATTACCTCAAGCTCATAAAGGTTCCATGCCAGCTTTTCTCCCTCTTTAGGTATATAAGACAGTTCTGTCATTATAAGCCCGCTCACGGTGGTAACATCATAATCGCCTGTCAGTTCGTCAAGGTCAAAATAGGTAAGAAAATCATGCAGCGGGTAATGCCCGTCCACCGTCCATGTACCGTCAGGGTTAGCCAGGAGCTGGAATTCATCATGGTAAAAGTCAGATGCATCGCCCACAAGTGCCTCTAAAATATCATTCAGCGTTATTATACCCTGAAAAACACCATACTCATCTGTAACAAAGGCATAATGCACTTTAGTTTTCTTGAATATTTCCAGTGCTTTGTAAGCCGATGTATGCTCTATAAGGTAAACCGGCTCTTTGGTAATGGCCCTGAGGTTAAAGCCCGGCTTTTCATAATTGGCAAAAATATCTTTTAGCTGCACCACGCCAACAACATCATCAAGGTTATCCTCGCAAACGGGATAAACCGAGTGCAGCTCTTCGAGCATTATATCCCGTATTTCATTTTTATCTGACTGGAAAGTAACGTAAGAAACCGATTTGCGGTGCGTCATTAAAGAATTCACCTTCCTGTCGCCGATATGAAACACACGTTCCATAATATCGTGCTCAATTTCCTGTACTTCGCCCCCTTCAGTACCCTCTTTAATAATTGCTTTAATTTCTTCTTCTGTTACTTTACCGTCAGCTGTTGGGCGTATGTTAAACAGCTTCATCAGCATATCGGTAGAAGAAGTAAGCAGCCATATAAAAGGCGCGGTTATGATGCTGATAAACTTCATGGGCACCGAAACCAGCTTGGCTATAGATTCCGGATAGGTAAGCCCCACCCTTTTGGGCAGCAGCTCGCCCAGTACCAGCGAGAAAAACGTCAGTATGATAACCACAACTGCAACGGCAATACGCTCGGCATAAGGTTGTAACGATTCATACTGCATAAAAAACACTTCTACATCGTCAGTAACCTTATCACCACTATAAATCCCTGTAAGGATACCTATAAGTGTGATACCTATTTGTACCGTACTCAGGAATTTATTGGGCGAATTGGCAAGGTCAAGCGCTGTTTGTGCGCTCGTGTTACCTTTTTTGGCTGAGTTTTCCAGACGGCTCTTGCGTGCAGATATAAGCGCAATCTCACTCATAGAGAAAACGCCGTTAAGCAGTATCAGCAATACTATTATTACTATTTCCAATAGGTGTGGTTTTAATTAATCTTGTCGATTACAAGGCTAAGCCTTTCTGTAATCTCGGCTATAGAGCCTATACCGTTAACAGCATAAAATTTATGCTGGTTCTGGTAATAATCCATCAATGGGGCTGTTTTTTCGTTATATTCCACATAACGGTTGCGTATCAGGTTTTCATCCTGGTCGTCTTTGCGTCCGCTGGTTTTACCCCTCTCCAGCAGGCGTTGCACAAGCACCTCATCATCAGCCTCCAGCGCTATGGTGGCATTCACCTTCCAGCCTTTGCTTACTAAAAACCTGTCAAGGGCTTCTGCCTGGGCTATGGTACGCGGAAATCCGTCAAACAAAAACCCGTTGGTATCAGGATGCTTTTCTACCTCATCCTGAAGCATTTTTATAGTCAGTTCATCCGGCACAAGGTCACCCCTGTCCATATATTCTTTGGCTTCTTTGCCAAGCGCCGTTTCGTTTTTAAGGTTGTAGCGAAACACATCGCCGGTAGAGATATGGGTAAGGTTATAACGTGTTTTTAAAAATTCTGCCTGGGTGCCTTTTCCTGCTCCCGGCTTGCCGAATAATACGATGTTAGTCATTGTTGTTTTATTGTTGTTAGTTATTGCAATTGGTAAACTTCGGGCAGGTTCCTGCCAAGCCCGTCATAGTCCAGCCCGTAGCCTACTATAAATTTGTTGGGTATTTCTATGCCTACATAATCCAGCTTAATATCTTTTTTATAAGCTTCGGGCTTGAAGAAAAGCGTGGCTATTTTAAGCGACTTTACATTAACGGCTTCAAACATTTTTTTCAGCTCCACCACAGTGTTTCCGGTATCTACTATATCTTCTATAATAACCACGGTGCGGCCTGCAAGGCTTTCGTTAACGCCTATTAATTGCTTTACCTGCCCGGTAGTAGATGTACCCTCATAAGATGCCATTTTTACAAAACTTATTTCACATGGCTTTGTGTAATGTTTGGCAAAATCTGACACCACCATAAAGGCGCCGTTAAGAACCCCTACAAAAACGGGTACTTCATCACCCATATCTGTTTCTGCCTGTTTTGCCATGCGGGCAATGGCTGCATCAATCTCGGCTGCTGTAATAAACGGCACAAAGTGCTTATCGTGTAGCTGTATCAATTAAATCAGTGTTAGTAATAATCTGCAAATATACTAATTACGCCACAGGTACCCGAAAACGGCTGTTTATTTTACAAAATTTTACAGATGTTAAAATATAATTAATATTCAGCGGGTTACACACCGATTTTTGTGGTATTGCTTAATTTAGATAGCCTTAAATCACATTTAACAAAAGTATCAGATGAAGAATAAAGCTACATTATTAACGCTCATTGGGTTAATATCGTTAAGCTCCTGCAACGGGCAGGTAAGCAAAAAAGAAAAAGAACAGGCACGTGCCCAAGGCAGTACCACTGTGCAGACAGCCGTTGGCGAGCTTACACTACCCGCGCCCTATGCTACAGAATCGGTTACCAAGCGCAGCGGCATGACCGACTGGCCCGACGGGCAGGGGCCAAAAGTACCAGCAGGGTTTACCGTAACCAAATTTGCAACGGATTTAGAAAATCCGCGCAACACTTATATAGGGCCTAACGGCGATATTTTTGTGGCTGAATCTAACACGCATAGCAGCGCCGACAGGATAACAGTTTTCAGGGATAAGGATAAAGACGGTACTTATGAAACACGTAACGTTTTCCTGGAGAACCTGAACCAGCCTTACGGGATGCTGATACTGAAAGACTATTTTTATGTTGCAAATACCGATGGGCTTTACCGTTTCCCGTACAAAAAGGATGCGCTTAAAATTGATGCCGAAGGCAAAAAAATTGTAAGCCTGCCGGCGGGCGGCTACAACCACCACTGGACGCGTAACCTGCTTGCCAATGCAGATGGTTCTAAAATATATATTTCGGTGGGTTCTGCCAGTAATGTGGGCGAATATGGCATGGATGAAGAAATAAGGCGTGCCAATATTCTTGAGATTAACCCTGACGGTAGCGGCGAGCGAGTATATGCAAGCGGCTTGCGTAACCCTGTGGGAATGGACTGGAACCCTGCTAATAACGAATTATGGTCGGCGGTTAATGAGCGTGACGAACTTGGCGACGAACTGGTACCCGATTATATTACAAGCGTTAAGGAAGGCGGTTTTTACGGCTGGCCTTATTCTTATTTCGGGCAGATAGAAGACCCGAGGATGAAAGGCAAAAAGCCGGAGCTGGTTAAAAAAGCCATAGTGCCAGATGTACCCGTTGGTAGCCACACCGCCTCATTAGGTATAGCCTTTTATGACAAAGATGCATTCCCGGCAAGGTATAAAAACGGTGCATTTGTAGGGCAGCATGGTTCATGGAACAGGTCTAACCTGGTGGGGTATAAAGTATTATTTGTACCATTTGAAAACGGAAAGCCCTCCGGTAAGCCTGAAGATTTCCTTACCGGGTTTATTGCCGACAGGAAAAAAGCACAGGTTTACGGCCGACCTGTAGCCGTAACAGTTATGAACGATGGTTCGCTGCTGGTTAACGACGATGCCGGAAACACCATCTGGAAGATAACGGCAGATAAATAAAACTATTATTTCTAAATAGATTAGGCTGTCTCGAAAATTGTCATTCTGAACGGAATGTAAAGGAGTGAAGAATCTAAATGATTGATTTTTAGTGATTCTTCCTTCATCAGAATGACAATGATGCTTAAGTAAAGTACTTGCGAGGCAGCCTATTTCTTTTACACCAGCACCAATGCTTTTACGGATTTTATTCGCCATACTATTGCTGTTCAGCGTACGCTTAGCAGCGCAACAGGACACCATCAATACCGCAAAACAGCTTAAGGAAGTAAGGATAAGCAGCTATCACATAAACGACAGCCTGCTTAACGCCCCTGCTGCCATCAGCACCCTTTCGGCAGCAGATTTACAGCGCAACGACAACACCAATATAGCCTATGCACTTAACACCCTGCCGGGGGTATATATGCAATCGGGCAGCATCAATACCAACCGCATCAGCATTCGCGGTATTGGGGCACGCACGCCATACGGCACCAATAAAATAAGGGCTTTCTATGGCAGCATACCGCTAACATCGGGCGACAGCGAAACTACTATAGAAGATATAGATGTAGAAATTATCGGTAAAACAGAGGTAATCAAAGGACCGCTTTCCAGCGTTTACGGGGCCGGGCTGGGTGGTGCTATAATACTCTCGCCAAACCATACAAGCGGGGAAGGGCACAACGCATCTGTCAGCACCACTACAGGTTCTTTCGGGCTCATCAAAAACACCATACGCTATGGCTATGCCACACAAAAAGGGAATCTTAACATCAGCTATCATAAACTTGAAAATGAAGGCTGGCGCGATAACAGCGCCTATAACCGCGAAGGCGTTACCCTTGCCGGAGAAGTTTTTAAAAATGATAAAGGCAGCCTTACCTATTTTGGCAATTACACATACCTGAAAGCCTATATACCAAGTTCTGTCGACAGGGAAACATTTGAAAATAACCCCCAAAATGCAGCCTTTACCTGGAATGCTGCTAAAGGCTATGAGCAATATGACAGCTGGCTTGGCGGGCTTGCCTACAACTGGCAGCTAACGGATTGGCTGCAAAATGCCACATCAGTCTTTGTGAATATAAAAGAGAATTATGAACCGCGCCCTTTTGACATACTTACGCAGGATACAAAAGGCTACGGAGCACGCACGCAGTTTACGGGTAACATACCGGTAAATGAAACTAAAATTACGTGGCTTGCCGGGATGGAGTATTTTAAAGATGGTTTTACAGGCGGCACCTTTGCCAACCTGTATGAGCAGAATAACGGCAACGGCAGCCTGCAGGGCGAACGCCTTACAGGTACCGGGCAGGACAGGCAATTTATAAACGTTTTTGCGCAGGCTCGCATACCACTTGTAAGAAATGTGGAGCTACAGGCAGGCGTAAATTACAATAAGACAAAGTTTGAACTTGAAAATACTTTCCCTGCTGAAACTTCAGGCACACAAGATTACAGCTATAACGGAATATGGTCGCCACAGGTATCCTTAATGTATAAACCTGCAAAGCTGCAAACACTATACTTTTCGGCAAGCAGGGGATTTTCTATGCCTGCCATAGAAGAAACACTTATGCCTGAAGGCACGATAAACCCTGACATTAAACCCGAAAGCGGCTATAACTTTGAAGCAGGCGGCAAATTTTACCTGGCGGGAGAAAGGTTATATGCTGAAGTTACGGCTTACACCATGAGCGTTAACGACCTGCTTGTGGCACAGCGTGTTGACGATGACAGGTATGTAGGCGTGAATGCAGGTGAAACGTTGCATCAGGGTATAGAGGTGGCTGTTAACTATTACTGGCAACTTAGCGGTAATTATACTCTACAGCCTTATTTGGCAGCCTCTTTGGGCAATTATGAATTTAAAGAATTTATTAATAACGATAACAACTACAGCGGAAACGACCTTACAGGCGTACCCGATAACAAAATAAATGCAGGGTTTACCGCCACCGCACCATTTGGGGTTTACCTTTCGGCAGATTATTATTTTACCGCTAAAATACCGCTAAACGATGCCAACAGCCTGTATGCAGACAGTTACAGCCTGCTCAATGTAAAAGCCGGTTACCGCACAGTATTGTTTAAAAACCTGTCAACGCATTTTTCGGCAGGAGTAAACAATATTACTAATACACATTATGCTGCTATGGTACTGGTCAACGCAACGGGCTTTGGCGGCGCTGCACCGCGCTACTACTACCCGGGACTGCCCGTTAATTATTACGGCAACCTTTCTGTAAATTATTCGTTCTGATTTTATACATTCGGGAAAGCATAACCAAGCAGCATGAACAGTATATTTTACAACAGGGTTGCAGCGAGCACGGCACACCGCGCCATAAGAGACGAGCTTTCGGGTATGGTGTTGCAGGACACCATGCTCCTGCCCTGCCTCATGGAAATTGCTTTAAATACCGAAGATAAAAACCACCATAAAGCCTGCTGGATAGCTGAGCTTGTTTTTGAAGCAAACCTGCAACTGCTGGAACCCTACTTATCTGATTTCTGCAAAACGCTTAGCAGTTACAAACATGAAGGTGCAATACGGTCGATTTCCAAGATATGCCTGTTTGCTGTAAGTAGCAACCAAAAACAACCGGGCCTTCTTACTCCTGAACAACTACAGCAAATAACGGAAGCCTGTTTTGACTGGCTTATAGACCCTGACGGAAAAGTTGCCGCAAAGGCTTATGCTATGCGAGCTTTATACATTATCGGCAAGAAACAGGAGTGGATTTACCCGGAGCTTTCGCAGATACTCTCGCAGGACTTTCCGCAGCACACTGCCGCCTATAAAAGTGCCGCAAAAGATATACTACGTAAAATTGCACGGCAGCAAAGCAGTTAGTTTTCCTCCTGCTCTTCGTATTTGAAATTGCGCAGTTGCGGCGCACTAAAAAAAGTAACGGCAACCACCCCGAGCGTAAGGCAGCCCCCTACCACAACCGCACGCACCGTGCCGAGCCAGTGTGCCATTACGCCACTCTCAAAATCGCCCAGTTCGTTAGATGAGCTTACGAATATAGTGTTTACCGATGCCACCCTGCCCCGCATGTGGTCGGGTGTTACAAGTTGCAAAATGGTGCTGCGCACTACTACGCTCACAGCATCAAACATACCCGAGCACAGCAGCATAAAAAAAGACAGTATAAAATTGGTTGAGATACCAAATATGATAATAGACAGTGCAAAGCCTGTTACTGCCAGAAACAGTTTTCTACCCGGATTGGTTTTCAGTGGCAGGAAAGCCAATACGCTCATGGTTATAATAGCGCCAATTCCCGGCGCAGCGCGCAATATACCAAAGCCCACCTCATCTACATGCAGTATTTCTTTCTGGTAAACGGGCAAAAGCGCTACTGCCCCGCCAAACAGTACCGAGAACATATCCAGAAGCTGTGCACCAAGCAGTGCGGGAGTTTTTACCACAAAGCGTATCCCTTGTGTGAGGCTTTGCAATATGGGTTCTTTTTCTTTTTTAAGTATGGGTTTCGTTGAAATTGAAAGTATGGGTATGAGCATTAGCACCTCTACAACCAGTACAGCAAACATTCCGGTTGTTACACCGCTAACGGCTATAAGCACACCTGCAGCAAGCGGGCCTACCACAACGCCCAGTTGCCAACCCATACTGCTCCAGCTTGTTGCATTTGCGTAGTGCTTGCGTGGAACAATAAGCCCGAACAGCGAAAAGACAGAAGGCCCCATAAAAGAACGGATAATACCTCCGCAAAATACTAAAAAGTAAATTAGATACAGCGTATTGGATAGCCCTAATGAACCCAATGCATAAGGCGTTGTAAGCAGGAACAGGCTTAGCCCTAATAGTATATACGCCGAAATGCAGAACAAAACCATTTTCCGCTTTTCGGCAAGGTCAACATAATGCCCTGCGAAAAGCGAGCAGCCTATAGCGGGTATTACCTCGGCAAGCCCTACAAAACCAAGTGCCAGCTTATCGTTTGTAAGGTGGTACACCCAGTAAAAGATAATGGTTATCTGCATGTTCAGGGCAAAAATGAGCCCGAAACGTATAGTGAGAAACGAAAGGAATTCGCGGATTTTAAGTACGGGGTTCTTTTTAAAGAAGCCCCTGCCGCCTTCATCTTCGTTATTTTCCATAGCCGCTTGTTATTTGCGGCAAATATACAACAGCAGGCATTGAAGACAGAGGTACACAAATTATATTTTTGAAAAATCTGTACTGGAGATTTTTAGTATTTTAGCGTTATAAGCTAACTAAAATTTTATGAAACTGAATCTCTTAACCGTTTTTGCGTTCACTTGCGTTTCTGCTTTTGGACAGGCTCCCGAACAAAAAACAGATAAATACTCTATTGAAGCGATAAGGTATTATGAACAAAACTCTAGCCCCGATTGTTATAAAATACAATTCAGTATTTACAGAACTGATGTATATGGTACACGATGGCTTACACATGCCGCAAAAATAATGTTAGGCGACTGCATTGAATGTATTGGTGAATATTTTTACAGCAGGGACTATGGTTTCAGGGATTGCATTATAAAGGATGATAAGATAATGGACAGGCCTTTTTTAGACTTCTTTAGAAAACATCCCGAAATGCTACCACAGTACGCTACGGAAAGAAGCGAAATCCTCAAAAAACTGAATAAAAAGAACTAACTACCCGCCACTTGTAAGCCTGTCAAGTAAGGTTTTAAGGTTAACCGTAACAAAACCGGAACTGTGGTCTGACAATCCGTAAGGTATAATAAGCTCATCATTGTGTATTATTGAGCCGCACGAATACACCACATTAGGCACATAACCTTCACGCTCGTCAGGGTTCGGCACAATAAGCGGGTCTTTAAGCCTGCCAATTTCTTTTTCAGGATTATCAATATCGAGTAAAGAAGCACCTATGCTGTAACGCCTCATCGGGCCAACCGCGTGGGTAATAACAAGCCAGCCGCAACTGGTCTCAATAGGTGAACCGCAATTGCCTATCTGCACCAATTCCCAGGAATATTCAGGCGATTGTATTTTTATCGGTTCATCCCATTCATTAATATTGTCGCTGTACATCAGGTAATTGTTCCAGCCGTCTATTCTCGACAGCATTGCATACCTTCCGTTTATCTTGCGCGGAAAGAGTGCCAGGTTTTTGTTACGCGCACCCTCACCATGCAACGGGCTCGTTTTAAACTCGTAAAAGTCGGTAGTCTTTAAAAGCTTTGGCATAATATGTACCCCGTCATAAGCAGTGTAGGTAGCATAATATATAATTCGGCCGTTATCATCTGTAAAACGAACAAAGCGCGCATCCTCTATACCTTTAATCTCAAAATCAGAGATTGGGAAAATTACGCGGTCGCTAATATCGGTATCTTTAGAAAAGGAAATACGGCGGTAGCTGTCGGATAAGGAGAGTATCATGTTATACTGGCGTATAATTTTAGGGTCTTTAGTATCCTGTTTTACCTCCATTATAAGCGCTTTGAGCTGATCATAATCGAACCGGTCGCCCAGCCTTTTATCAACAATATCCAGAAACTCACCGTTTATATCTTCCTCTTTGGCTTTGCGTAAAAACTGGCGTTTATGGTAAATAAGATTGTGTATTTTTTCAGCTTCATCAATATAATTGCCTGCGGGTATAACCGTTATATTATTATACCTGTCTATTATCGCCCTGCGGAAAACTACTGAAGATACGTGCCCCTCGCCTACTGCCCTGAAGCTGATGATCACCCTTAGCTGACCTTCTTCAAGATTGGTCTGGTCGGGGTCTGCCACTATAGATGGGTTAAAGAATGCAGCCGACTCTATAGAATATTCGTGTGTAAAGTAGGCCCCTATCAAGAGCTTTGTATATTCGTCGAGTGTTGCATAATCGGCTCCCGCCCTTTCAATATCAACCCTTACGCGTTCGCAGTGGCGCAGCAGCTTATTGGTAATACTGCGGTGGCGTTTAGAGAAATCCTGCAGCAGCGGAGACACAAGCCCGAACACCTGTTCCCTGTCCATTGCCAGTATTTTTTTTATGAGTTCTACGGCGCGTCCTTCACCATTAAAAAAGAAGCGTGCAATAACCCTTTTGGTGTCGGGATACACTTTAACGGGCTTTCGTTCTACAGATAATCTCATGTTCCGGTTTTTTGTCGTAATAGTATTAATTATACCAAATTACAATTTATATCAGGAAAATTCACACAGGCAAATGCTAAAGTTTAGTAAAAATACTACAGTTATATTTTAGGCACCTGTACAATTACGATGATTTTAATAGTTAGTTTTTGCAGCATTAAGTATCTTTGGGCTTGCAAATTACAACACAACAATGAACTACTTTTCTTCAGATTTTAAACTCGGAATTCTGGGCGGGGGGCAGCTTGGAAAAATGCTGCTTACCGAAACCCGCAAGTTTGACATACAAACGTACGTGCTTGACCCAAGTGATGAGGCGCCCTGCAAAATTGGCTGTAACCATTTTGTAAAAGGCAGCCTTACTGATTTTGACACGGTATATAACTTTGGCAGGCAGGTAGATGTGCTAACCATAGAGATTGAGCACGTAAACGTAGAAGCCCTGGAAAAACTGGAGGCTGAAGGTATAAAAGTTTACCCAAGCCCCGCCACGCTGAAACTGATTAAAAACAAAGGAGGGCAGAAAGATTTTTATGCCGCCAACAATATACCTACTGCCGATTACAGGCGTTTTGAAAATATAAATGACCTTAAAGTAGCGGTAGATAACGGCGAAATAGCAATGCCTTTTGTGTGGAAAAGCACCGAAGGCGGTTATGACGGGAATGGTGTTAAGGTGATACGCTCGGCTGAAAGTTTTGAAGGTGTGCCGAATGTGCAATGCATTGCAGAAGTAATGGTACCCTTTGTTTATGAACTCGCAGTAATAGTGGCGCGCAGCCCAAAAGGTAAAATTGCTACCTACCCGGTGGTAGAGATGGAATTTCATCCGGAAGCTAACCAGGTGGAGTATGTAATATGCCCGGCACGCATACCGGATGCAGTTGCTGAAAAAGCTCAGGAAATTGCGCTTAAAGTGTCAGAAGCATTTGGACATGTTGGACTTTTAGCCGTAGAGATGTTCTGCACCGAAGATGAGCAGGTACTGGTTAATGAAGTTGCGCCGAGGCCGCACAACAGCGGGCATTATTCCATAGAGGCAAGCTATACTTCTCAGTTTGAGCAACATCTCAGGGCTATATTAAACCTGCCTTTAGGTAATACCGGTAGCAAAGCCGCGGGTATAATGGTAAACCTTGTAGGCGCAGAAGGTTATATTGGCGATGTAAAATATAAGGGAATGAAGAAAATCCTTAAAATGGATGGCGTTACCCCGCATATTTACGGCAAGAAGCAAACAAGGCCATTCCGCAAAATGGGACACGTAACCATTGTGCATAAAGACATAAGCCAGGCACGCGATATTGCAGAAAAAGTTAAGGACACCATTAAGGTAATCAGTGTGCCTACGCAGGAGTGGGATAAGTAGCAATGAGGCAAAAGGCATTAGCCATTGGTTGATAGTTATTAAAATAAAAAATAAATCCTGTTTCCCCTACAGGTAAATTTCCCCTTTAGGGGGTTAGGGGCTAAAAATATGAAAGTCGGAATTATAATGGGCAGCATTTCGGATATGCCGGTAATGCAGGATGCCATAAACATATTAAAGGATTTTGGTATAGAGACAGAGGTTGATATTGTATCGGCCCACCGCACACCCGATAAGTTGTATGAATACAGCAAAGATGCGCATACACGGGGCATATCGGTAATTATTGCCGGTGCAGGCGGCGCAGCACACCTGCCGGGCATGGTAGCCAGCATGAGTCCGCTGCCGGTTATTGGCGTACCGGTAAAATCAAGCAACAGCATAGACGGCTGGGACAGCGTGCTTTCTATACTGCAAATGCCGGGCGGCGTGCCTGTAGCAACAGTAGCACTTAACGGAGCCAAAAATGCCGGAATACTTGCCGCACAAATACTGGGCAGCCATGACAAACTGGTTCAGGCAAAAATACTGGCTTATAAGCTAAGCCTTAAAGATGCTGTAAACAAGGCTGCCGCAGAACTAAAAAACAAGGACTAAATTTTGTATATTTATACTTTACCTAAAATATAACAACATGGATATTCAGGCTTCTAAAATAGAATTGGCTAAGATGATACTGGAAACGGAAGATATATCTATAATACAAAAGATACGCAACATTTTTTCGGGTAAAGCTGACAGGGACTTTTTTGATGAACTCACAGAAGATCAAAAGCTGGAAATACAGTTCGGCACCGAACAACTTGAAAGAGGAGAAAGCATTAGCTGGGAAGAATTTAAAGCTACCAGAAAAAACTGTTAAATGCACAATATCAGGCTTTCTAAACTTGCATCAGAAAAACTTAACGGGTTACTTGACTATCTTGAAGAAGAGTGGTCTTTAAATGTTGCACTTGATTTTGAAAATATTTTTGGCGAAAAATTAGCACAAGTAGCAGCATTTCCTGAAAGTTGTCCTAAATCAAAAACTTTTAAAGACCTACACATTTGTATCGTAACCAAGCAGACATCTTCTATATACAGAGTAAGAAATAACGATGTTGAAATAATTACAATTTTTGATAACCGCAGCAGCTTTAAATCAATAACCAAAGAGATTCGCAAATATTACGGACAAATTTGAAATCATAACATGAACATACTCACACAAAAATTCAATACTAAACACGATACAGCGCCTTTCAGCCAAATAAAGAACGAAGATTACCTGCCTGCTTTTCAGGAAGGCATCGCTTCTGCAAAAGCTGAAATTGATGCTATTGTAAACAATCCTTCCGAACCTGATTTTGACAACACAATTGCCGCCCTGTCATTTAGTGGCGAAATGCTCGAAAGGATATCATCTATATTCTTTAACCTACATTCGGCAGAAACCAATGACGAAATTCAAAAAATAGCACAGGAGGTTTCACCCCTGCTATCTGAATTTGGCAATGATGTAAGACTGAACAAAGCATTGTTCGAAAGGGTCAAGGCAGTATATGATAAACGCACATCACTTAACCTGACGCCCGAGCAGGCTACACTGCTTGAAAAAAAATATAAAGGTTTTTCACGCAACGGCGCTAACCTGCCGGAAGATAAAAAGACTAAACTTCGCGAGATAGATAAAGAGCTATCTAAGCTAAGTTTACAATTTGGTGAAAACGTACTTGCCGAAACAAATGCATTCCAGCTGCACATAACAGATGAAAAAGACCTTGCCGGGTTGCCGGAAGGTGTTATTGAAGGCGCACGCGAAATGGCTATGACACAGGAAAAGGAAGGCTGGATTTTTACACTTGACTATCCGAGTTATATACCGTTTATGACCTATGCCGATAACCGCGAACTCCGCAAAAAGCTGGCATTGGCGTTTGGCGCAAAAGGGTTTCAAAAAAATGAGTTTGATAATCAGGAAATAGTTTTACAAATAGTAAAGCTGCGCCATGAGCGCGCTAACCTGCTCGGTTATAAATCGCATGCCGACTTTGTGCTTGAAGAGCGCATGGCAGAGAGTCCGCAAAAGGTACGCGACTTTTTAGGCGACCTGCTGGAGAAGGCTAAGCCCGCAGCGCAGAAAGAGTTTGAGCAGCTTACACAGTTTGCAAAAGAGCTTGACGGGATTGATGTACTGCAAAAATGGGATGGGGCTTATTACTCTGAAAAGCTGAAGCAAAAACTTTTTAACCTTGACGATGAAAAACTAAAGCCTTACTTTCAGCTTGAAAAAGTGCTGAACGGCGCTTTTACCATTGCAGGAAAGTTATACGGTATCCGCTTTGAAGAAGTTCAGGATATTGATAAATACCATAAAGATGTAAGGACATATGAAGTAAAAGATGAAAACGATGAGCTTACAGCTATCTTTTATGCCGACTTCTTTCCCCGCAAGGGTAAACGCAACGGCGCATGGATGACGTCTTACAAACCACAGTATATAAAAGATGTCGTTAATGAACGTCCGCACGTTTCTATAGTGTGCAACTTTACCAAGCCTACGGAAACTAAGCCATCATTACTTACATTTAATGAGGTTACTACCCTTTTCCATGAGTTTGGGCATGCGTTGCACGGCATGTTGGCCAACACGGTTTATCCGGGCCTTTCAGGTACAAGTGTTTACTGGGATTTTGTAGAGCTGCCAAGCCAGATTATGGAAAACTGGTGCTACGAACCGGAAGCGCTGGAGCTTTTTGCACACCACTACAAAACCGGGGAAATGATTCCGATGGAATACATTGAGAAGATTAAAGAAAGTGCAAGCTTTCAGGAAGGTATGGCAACACTGCGCCAGTTAAGCTTTGGCCTGCTTGATATGGGCTGGCACAGCCTTGACCCCGGTAACATAACCGATGTAAAAACTTTTGAACTGGAGCAGTTTGCCTCAACACAGCTTTACCCGGATGTGGCAGAAAATGCCATGAGTACGGCATTCAGCCATATATTCCAGGGTGGGTATTCATCAGGTTATTACAGCTATAAATGGGCAGAGGTACTGGATGCCGATGCATTTGAGCTGTTTCAGGAAAAAGGCATTTTTGATGCTGAAACCGCTCATTTATTTAAAGAGCATATCCTGTCTAAAGGCGGTACAGAGCACCCGATGAAATTATACAAGCGTTTCCGCGGGCAGGAACCAAAGCCCGATGCGCTTTTAAAACGCGCAGGGCTGTTATAATAGACAACTGGATAATAGATTTAGATAATATATAGCTCCCGCTGTAGCGGGAGCTGTTTTTATTACTTCCATTTGGACCTAAGCAAAGCGAAGTGGAGAAATCTTTATTGATTATCTATTTGTTATTCAGAATGAAGTATAATAACCTGATGAAAGAAGCAATGATAAATTCTTCTTTAACCATAATCTAATAAATATCTTTTCAATTATTTTTGAAAGTTTAGAATTTATATATACCTTTGATACATGGAATTCAGCGAGGCAAAAAATAAGTTTATACAGACCTGGGGGGCACTTGGCTCCCAATGGGGTATTAACAAGACTATGGCACAGATACACGCGCTGCTGATGGTATCGCCTGATGCGCTTTCTATGGAAGATATTATGGAGGAACTGCAAATTTCGCGCGGTAATGCAAGCATGAACCTGCGTGCGCTGATGGACTGGGGTATTATTTATAAAGACCTGAAGCCCGGTGAACGCAAGGAGTATTTTATTGCTGAAAAAGACCTTGACGAACTGGCCGTAAAAATTGCCAAAGAGCGCAGCCGACGCGAAATTAAGCCGGCCCTAAAAGTATTGAAAGACGTTTCCAGTGGTGTAAAAGACGACAGGTCAGTCGAGGCAAAACATTTTACAACGCAGACTTCTAAGTTATACGATTTCGTACTTAAGGCCGATAACATGATCGAGAAAGTAACCGAACTAAAGGACAACTGGATGACACGTTTAGTGATGAAGATCATGAAATAAAATTTTTTGTGTACATATTTCAAATATTATTGAAAGTTTAAAATTTATAAATATTACAAAATGGACTATAACATACTGGCATACGTGATATTTCTCTCCGTTATCGTTTACCTGATAGTTGTTGTTGGCAAGGTATGCTACAAAAACGGGAACATATTTGTAATAGAGCTTTTACACGGACACGAAGACTTGTGCATACGTATAAACAAGATACTGCTCACGGCTTATTACCTTTTTAATATTGGGTACGCCATTACAACCCTCTCCGGATGGGAAACAGTATATACCCCGCCCCAGCTTGTAGAAAGTATTGCATTTAAAACCGCTTTAATTGTGGGCATTCTTGCCATTATGCACTACCTCAATATTTTATTGTTAACCAAATATGTAAATAAATTAATCAATAACTAATAATCAATTCATCTGGAAACTTCATTAATTCTTACCGGTTACGCAATCTACCTTCCTGTAGTTATCTTACTAACCTTTTATGTATCTCGTGTACTTTTTAAAAACTCTAAGGTGTTTATGCTCGACATCTTTAAAGGGCGCGAAGAGATAGCTTCATCTACCAACAGGCTTTTTGAGACTGGTTTTTACCTATTAAACCTTGGTTTCGCATTACGCATCTTAAAGCTTACGCTTAGTTACGACACTTACCAGTCTTTAGTAGAGGCGCTAACCTATAAAATAGGCGGGTTCTCTATCTATCTTGGGGTTATGCTATTCCTTAACCTGTATTTTTTCTTCAGGGGAAAAAGAAAGGCAAAAGAGGCGCAACATACAGCTCCACAGGCTTAATATATTTATAAACTTTTAGATACAGATGTCATAAAAACTTTATAACGATGAGCATAATTATTATACCCACCTGGCTAATACTTTTAAGCGGTTTCGGACAGATCTTTACAGCACTTATTTACCCGTATATAAGGCATCGCGTTTTTGACTGGTATAACGATGTGAAGCAGTTAAAACCCTTAAACCAGGAAATAGCAAAGACTTATGGCCGTTACATTCAGGGGTTGAACTTTGGGTTTGGACTGATAGCTATACTGTTGCCGCATGACCTGCAAAACGGAAAAGCTCTGGCAATTGCACTTACAGGGCTTATTGCAATGTACTGGATTGGTAAAGTGGCTACTCAGATAGCATATTATCCTATGTACGACATCCCTAAAAAGCAGTTGTTTAAATGGGGCGGATATGGCATGAATTTGCTATTTGTACTCTTCGCAGTGGTTAACGCAGCACTCGTGTACGTCAACCTTAAACAATATTTTGAGATCTAAACTTAAGCTACAAAGCACTCACCAGCAGCACCAGCCCGAGCCAGAACACAGGGATGCTTTCTACCCAGAACAAGGTGTAGTACTTAGGCCTATCGGGTGTGGCGAAGATCGTAAATAATCCTGTAGCAAATACAAGGACAATATTTACAGCGAGTTGTTTTAAGTCGACTTCTGTTTTCAGGAACTCAAGGCAATAGAATAGAACCAGCAGCCCTATATTCACAAGTTTGGTGTTGCGGACACCTATACGTTGCGGCACAGTCTTGAGCGTTGGGTCGTCCTCTTTAGAATCAATTATCTCAAATATCAATATCAGGATAATGACCAGTAAGAACCGCTGGATGAACTTTAGTATTACATCCTGCGTAATATTTACCCCTGCCTCCAGCAGCGGTAAAAGCGTGGTGATACCCGCCCAGCAAAGCGCCACCATGTAGATTTTGATGCCCGTCCAGTTGCGCATATTCTTACGGTTCGGAAAAAACGGAACGGTGTACAGCACGGTAAGCCCAAAAAACGCAATACCGCATAGTTGCGCTGCGCGGCTCAGCATTAAAAAACTGATGGCTGTTGCTAGCCCGGATAGTATGGTGATAACCGCATAAATCTTTACCTGTGGGCTGATGTATTTTTTAAGCCGGAACAGGCTTTCATACTTTACAAAATTGTAGCCGGCCACGGTACCGAAAAATGCAAATGCGGCAATCACTATATCAAATGGCAGGTTAAACATGTGCAGCGTCATAAGGGTTAGGCACAACACGGCAAAGCCCACATGTATGCTGCCATGTATGTATATGCCGAATAGCTGACGTAGTACCTTCATCACGCAAAAATAACGAATGTGCTAAAAGTAATTGTTTTACGATGAAAAATTCACAAAATACAGCAACAAAACAGATTTTAATTTGAAGATAAATAATTACTTTTGTGCCTCTAAAAACACGCAACGAATTTTTATGAAAACAGATGCTTTTGCTTTAAGACACATTGGCCCGAGGGAAAGCGACCTTGAGCATATGCTTGGTGTGATTGGTGCAGAGTCTATAGACCAGCTGATATATGAAACCCTTCCGGATGATATCCGCCTTAAGGAGCCATTAAAGCTGGATCCTGCCATGACGGAATTTGAGTACATGAACCATATCAGGGAACTGGGTGGCAAAAACAAAATATACAGGTCTTACATTGGCCTTGGGTACCACTCTACCATAGTACCCGGCCCTATACAACGTAACATTTTCGAAAACCCGGGCTGGTATACTGCCTATACGCCATACCAGGCTGAAATAGCACAGGGAAGGCTTGAGGCACTGCTTAACTTCCAGACCACGGTTATAGAGCTTACCGGAATGGAAATAGCAAATGCTTCGTTACTTGACGAAGGTACTTCGGCTGCCGAAGCTATGGCGCTTTTGTTTGACGTGCGCACCCGCGACCAGAAGAAAAACAATGTGAATAAGTTTTTTGTTTCGGAAGAAATACTTCCGCAAACACTTAGCGTACTACAAACACGTTCTACCCCTATAGGCGTTGAGCTTGTTATAGGCAACCACGAAGAGTTTGATTTCTCTGAAGAATATTTCGGTGCCATCCTGCAATATCCGGGTAAATTCGGACAGGTATATGACTATGCTTCATTTATAGCAAAAGCAAAAGAAAAAGATATTAAAACAGCAGTAGCTGCCGATATATTAAGCCTTGTTAAGCTAACCCCTCCGGGAGAACTTGGCGCCGATGTTGTGGTTGGTACCACGCAGCGCTTTGGTATCCCTATGGGCTATGGCGGGCCTCATGCGGCCTTCTTTGCTACTAAAGAAGAATACAAGCGCAGCATGCCGGGCAGGATTATAGGTGTAACCATTGATACCAATGGTAACCGTGCGCTGCGTATGGCGCTGCAAACCCGCGAGCAGCATATAAAGCGCGAAAAGGCTACTTCTAACATTTGTACAGCACAGGTATTGCTTGCTGTAATGGCAGGTATGTATGCCGTATATCACGGACCAAAAGGGCTTAATTATATAGCCGATAAAGTGCACCGTTCTGCGGTAACTACTGCCGATGCGCTTAATAAACTTGGCGTATATCAGGTAAACACAGCGTTTTTTGACACTATAGTTGTAAAAGCTGATGTTGCCAAAGTGCAGCCTGCTGCCGAAGCAAAGAAGATTAACTTCTATTACATTGACAGGGAAACCATCTCGATTTCATTTAACGAAACCACTTCCCTTAAAGATATTAACGACATTATTTCAGTGTTTGCAGAAGCAGACGGACGCGAGGTAGAAACCATCACCAAACTGGCTGATGATATTGCTATACCGCAGTCGGTTCAGCGTACCAGCGAATTCCTTAAGCATGAGGTATTCAACAAGTACCATTCTGAAACCGCGTTAATGCGTTACATTAAAATGCTGGAGCGTAAAGACCTTGCGCTTAATCACTCTATGATATCGCTTGGCTCGTGCACCATGAAGCTGAATGCGGCTACCGAGATGCTTCCGCTAAGCTTACCTTATTGGAACAGCATACACCCGTTTGCCCCGCTTGAGCAGGCAGAAGGCTACCAGATAATGCTTAAAAAGCTGGAAGAGCAGCTTAACGTGATTACCGGTTTTGCAGGCACAACACTACAACCAAACTCTGGCGCTCAGGGCGAGTATGCAGGGCTCATGGTTATACGTGCCTATCACCAGTCGCGTGGCGACCACCACAGGGATATTGCCCTTATACCGGCATCGGCACACGGCACCAACCCGGCTACCGCTACTATGGCAGGTATGCAGGTAGTGGTTACAAAAACATCTGAAAACGGAAATATAGATGTAGAAGACCTAAAAGCAAAAGCAGAGCAGTATAAAGACAGGCTTGCCTGCCTTATGGTAACCTACCCTTCTACACACGGCGTGTATGAAGCATCTATTAAAGAAATAACCAAAATAGTTCACGATAACGGCGGACAGGTTTATATGGACGGTGCTAACATGAACGCCCAGGTGGGGCTAACCAACCCTGCTACCATTGGCGCTGATGTTTGCCACCTTAACCTGCACAAAACCTTTGCTATACCACATGGTGGCGGTGGCCCGGGTGTTGGCCCTATATGCGTTGCAGAGCACCTTGTACCGTTCCTGCCTACCAACCCGGTAGTACCAACAGGCGGCAGCAATGCCATTACGGCTATTTCGGCTGCACCCTGGGGATCTGCGCTTGTTTGCCTTATTTCTTACGGGTACATTACCATGCTTGGTGAAGAAGGCCTTACAATGTCAACCAAATATGCAATTGTAAATGCCAACTACATAAAAGAAAGACTTAAAGGCCACTACGAAACCCTTTATACAGGCGAAATGGGAAGGGCTGCACACGAAATGATAATTGAGTGCCGTCCGTTCAAGCAAAAAGGTATTGAGGTTACCGATATTGCCAAGAGGCTTATGGATTATGGCTTCCACGCACCAACGGTATCTTTCCCTGTAGCCGGAACACTGATGATAGAGCCTACAGAGAGTGAGAACCTTGAGGAACTTGACCGTTTTTGCGACGCGATGATTGCCATCCGTAAAGAAATTGAGGAAGTTACCGCAGAGGATAAAGAAAATGTACTGAAAAATGCACCGCATACACTTGCAATGCTTACTGCTGATAACTGGACACTTCCGTACACTAGGGAAAAAGCGGCATTCCCGCTTGATTACCTTCACGAAAATAAGTTCTGGCCATCAGTACGCAGAGTAGATGATGCCTATGGCGACCGAAACCTGGTTTGTTCATGCGCACCTATTGAAGCTTACATGGAAAATTAATTTTATTAAACTAAAGCTGCCTTAGGGCAGCTTTTTTTATAAGTATGAATGATATAGAAACCCGGGTAGACCTCATGCTCCTGATGCAGGAGTTTTACAGCAGGCTGCTTGCCGACCATTCCATCAATTACATTTTTACAGATGTGGCAAAAATAGATCTTGAAGCACACCTGCCCCACCTCACTGATTTTTGGGAGCAGACACTTTTTTATACAGGAGGCTATAAAAAGAATGTACTGCAACTGCATTTAGACCTCAACGCAAAAGAAAAACTTACAGATACACATTTTAAAACCTGGCTTAATCATTTTCATAAAACTATTGATGATAACTTTGCAGGAGAAAATGCCGTACGGATGAAAAGCAGGGCAGAGTCGATAGCTACCGTTATGAAAATCAAAATTTTTGAGCATTCGCAATCCTGAATATAAAATTAAAAAGCCACTTCCTTTAATTTTTTGCAATTATTATGCTTACATAATAATCAGGCTTCTTTACTATATTTATTATACTTAACTTAGCTAAAAAGTAACAGTATGACTATCAGGATAACAGGCAGCGGCAGCTATATACCTACAAGGGTTGTAACTAATGAGGAGTTTGCCAAACATTCTTTCTATGACGAGGCAGGTGTGCCCCTTACCTACAGTAACGAAGTTGTTGCAGAAAAGTTTAAGCAGATAACAGGTATTGAGGAGCGCCGCTATGTAGAAGAAAACATGCTGACATCTGATATTGCCTATAAAGCAGCACAACGTGCCATAGAAGATGCCGGTGTTGACAAAGAGGCTATAGATTATATCATTATGGCACACAACTTTGGTAATGTTAAGCAAGGTGCTATCCAGACTGATATACTGCCGAGCCTTGCCGCACGTGTAAAGCACAGCCTTGGCATTAAAAATCCGAAATGTGTTGCTTATGATATTCTTTTTGGCTGTCCGGGCTGGGTAGAAGGAGTTATACAGGCACAGGCATATATAAAAGCGGGCATGGCAAAATGCTGCCTTGTGGTTGGAGCTGAAACATTATCTCGGGTGGTAGACCCACATGACCGCGACAGCATGATATACAGCGACGGTGCCGGGGCAACTATTATTGAAGCCACGGATGAGCCGGGCGGAATACTGGCACATGAGTCGGCTTCTTTTACGCATGATGAAGCTTATTTCCTTTTCTTCGGCAATTCTTATAATAAAGAACTGAACCCTGACGTACGTTATATAAAAATGTACGGCCGCAAAATTTATGAGTTTGCTTTAAACCACGTGCCACTCGCCATGAAGGAGTGCCTTGATAAAAGCGGTATAGCTATAGACGAGGTTAAAAAAGTACTGATACACCAGGCAAATGAGAAAATGGATGAAGCCATTATCCACCGCTTCTTTAAACTATATGATAAAACCCCGCCTGAGGGTGTTATGCCCATGAGCATACACAAGCTGGGAAACAGCAGCGTTGCTACCATACCCACACTGTATGACCTGCTTATAAAGCACCAGATAGAAAACCAGGAAATAAACAAAGGTGATGTGTTGTTATTTGCCTCTGTAGGTGCGGGGATGAATATAAATGCTTTTGTGTACAGGCTATAAAGGCTTATTTAGTTTGTGTGTAGCGCAGCGCTTTATCTATCCATACATTTACCTGATATACCAGCCTGAACCTGTATGTGATAAAAACATTAACCGCAACCGAAAGTCCGGTTTTATAAATAAGGTCGATTAAGTGGGAGCCTGTATCGGGCAATATGTAAATACTAACTCCTGACAAAGCAAATACTACCGCCAGCAGCGCAAATTTGCCATCGAATGGCAACATCCCGAACTTAGCTTTTATAAACCAAAGCTTAGCTATATTAAATACAGCCATCGAAATAAGTGAGGCATAAGCAACACCCGCTATACCTAAATCAGTCTTATAGATAAAAAAGAAATTAAGCCCAACATTAAGGAATATAAGCAATGCTATGGTTATCATATTAAACCTGTAATACTTAGAATAGCTTATCATTTCAGTATTAAAGCCCGTTGCCATATTAAGCAGTACGCTAAACCCAAGAATATAGATTATCGGTATTGTTTCCCTTAATTCCTGTTTGGCGGGCAACAGGCTGAACAAATCATCTATCCCGATATATATACAGCTCAGCAACATGCCGCCTATAAAAAACAGCAGCCTCGCTGTTTCTTTATACTTGGTTTTGAGGTCGGTTATATTGCCTGATGCAATATAATCTGAAATCAGCGGTGCATACAGGGCAAACAAGCCAACAGCAGGCACCTGCAAGGTTGCTGCCATAGTAGCGCCGTTACCGTAAATACCGTTAGCTTCTTCAGAGATAAGGTTGAATATAAACAGCCCGTCTATACGAAAAGCCAGTAGCGAACCCAGGCTTGCAGCAAATGAATACAGGCTGTAATTGTAGTAATCTTTTCGGGATAGGGTTTCAAATAAGGATTTAAAACTTATCGTAAATCCCGGCTTAAAATATTTATATATATATATGCCTATTAACAGCAAAATCAATATGTAGCAGGCCATGTAAATCAGCAGTGCGGGCGTTTCAGTCAGATAATTATAAACAAGCAACAGAAACACAACAGGCAGTACAACCTTCGGGATGATCTTTTCATATAAGGTTGGCAGTGCGAGTTTCTGTATATCCTGTGCCTGCTTGCGGAATAATTCTACAAAAGCGAGTGAGACACCTATCGGAAAAGCAATGTAGATATAGTTGATATACTCATATCCCCACAAAAAGTTATAAAGTATTATTCCGCCGAGTACTACAATACTTAATACTGTTATTGAAACAACACTGTAATTAAACAGCTGCTTTTTCTTACTGCTATCCAAAAGCGGGTAAAAACGTATAAGCGCATGAGATGCCCCTAAAACCATTATTGGGTAAAGCAGTTGCACGATGGTATCTATAAACTTTATAGTACCCGAAAAAGCAAAGTTTAAAGGATAAATGAAAAGTGCTGATATAATACCTATTGCCGTACCGGCATAGTTGATAATGGTAAAAAATAATGCCTGCCTATGTAAATTAGAGTTTTTCAATTATAAATCATGTTGCAGCAAACAAAGATAGGCTGAATTGTAACTGTAAATATACTTTTATTTACTTTTGAAGGCATAAAAACAATTGCATGTACGAAAATACATTTCCGCATAAAAGGTATAAATATACGCTGGACTTTTTACAGAAGCATATTGGTAAAAATGAAGAGTTATTAGACTTGGGCATTGCTAATCCTTTCTCTGAAATAATGAAGAAAGAAGGTTACAATGTAACGAACACAACAGGCGAAGACTTAGATTTTGACCAGTCAGCACTGAAAAATAACAATTATACCGTCCTTACAGCATTTGAGATATTTGAACACCTGCTTAACCCGTTTACTGTATTGCAGAATGTAAAAAGCGATAAGCTGATAATATCTGTACCGCTAAGGCTATGGTTCAGCCCTGCCTACCGCAGCAAAACCGATATGTGGGACAGGCATTACCATGAGTTTGAAGACTGGCAGCTGGACTGGCTTTTAGAAAAAACAGGATGGGTAATTAAGGACAGGCAAAAATGGACAAATCCGTCCGGTAAAATAGGCATAAGGCCTTTGTTGCGAAAAATCACGCCAAGGTATTATATTGTTTACGCAGAGAGGAAATAAGTATGAAGTATTACGTTATCATTCCAGCGTATAACGAAGCTGCCTCTATAGGTGTAATGCTCGATTCACTTGCGGGGCAAACGGTGCTGCCTGCAAAAGCTGTGGTAGTAAATGATAATTCTGCTGACAGCACCGCTGATATTGTGAGCGAGTATGCGAAAAAATACCCATGGCTGACTTTAGTAAACAAACAATCAGAGGCGGCACATATGCCCGGCAGCAAGGTTATTAATGCTTTTAATGCAGGCTATGAACAGCTTGATGAAGACTATGATATAATAGTTAAACTGGATGCCGATCTTATACTTCCCCCTGATTATTTTGAAGTTGTGATAAATGCTTTTAAGGAGGATGATAAAACTGGTATGGCGGGCGGTTTTGCCTATATAGAAAAAAACGGCGATTGGGTACTGGAAAGCCTGACGGATGACGACCACATAAGAGGTGCTTTTAAAGCCTATCGAAAAGCCTGTTTTTTACAAATTGGCAAGCTCAGGCCCGCAATGGGCTGGGACACTGTTGACGAGCTTCTTTCAAAATACTACGGATGGAAGGTAGTTACCCTAAAACAACTTAAAGTAAAACATTTAAAGCCTACCGGCGCCAGCTATACCAAAGCAGCACGTTACAAACAGGGTGAAGCTTTTTATACACTTGGCTACGGCCTAACCATAACGGCAATTGCGGGGGCTAAACTTGCAATGCGTAAAAAGAAGCCATTATTGTTTATAGATTATATAAACGGCTACCTAAAAGCAAACCGCGAACACAAGCCAATGCTGGTGACACCGCAGCAGGCGGCATTTATAAAACAGTACCGCTGGAAGAAGATAAAACAGAAGCTTTTTTAATAAGGAAAGTATTAAAAAACTATTAACTACTACCAATAAGTGAGTACAATTCGGTACTTTAGCCGATATTTTTACCATAAATGATTAAAGCTTTACACCAGATTGGGCGCTATTTCCTGATGATAGGAGATATTTTTTATAAACCTGTAAAATGGAAGGTTATGAAGCCGTTGATTTTTAAGGAAATTGACGACCTCATAGTAGGCTCTTTAGGCATTGTTGCGTTCATTTCGTTCTTTATCGGCGGGGTTGTTGCCATACAAACGGCACTTAACCTTACCAATCCGCTTATACCAAAATCGCTTATTGCGTTTGCAACAAGGCAGTCGGTAATATTAGAGTTCTCTCCCACTTTTATTTCAATAATCATGGCAGGGCGTGCAGGTTCTTATATTACATCCAGTATCGGGACCATGAGGGTAACAGAGCAGATAGATGCATTGGAAGTTATGGGTGTTAATGCACTAAACTATCTTGTATTCCCTAAAATTATTGCATTTATACTTTACCCGTTTGTAATATCGATATCTATGTTTCTGGGTATTCTTGGCGGAATGATGGCAGGTGTTTACGGAGGCTTTATAGGTATGGAAGAATTCATTCAGGGCATACGTACCGACTTTATTCCTTTTCATGTGTTCTACGCCTTTTTAAAAACATTTGTATTTGGTTTCATTTTAGCTACCATACCTTCTTTTCACGGCTTTTATATGAAAGGCGGCGCGCTTGAGGTGGGTAAAGCAAGTACTACATCTTTCGTGTGGACCAGCGTTGTTATAATCCTGGTGAACTATATAATTACACAATTACTGTTAAGCTAATGATAGAGGTTAATAACATAGAAAAGTCTTTTGGAGATGCCCATGTACTAAAGGGTATATCTACAGTATTTGAAACAGGCAAAACAAACCTTATTATAGGGCGAAGCGGTTCGGGTAAAACCGTAATGCTTAAAACACTCTTGGGTATACACACACCCGAAAAAGGCACTATTTCTTTTGACGGAAGGGTATATTCTGAAATGACACCTGACGAAAAACGCAAACTTCGTACCGAGGTGGGCATGGTATTTCAGGGGAGTGCGCTGTTCGACTCTATGACCGTTGAAGATAACGTTGGCTTTCCGTTAAAGATGTTTACCAGCAAAAGGAGCCGCGAAGTAAGGGAAAGGGTTAATGTGGTTTTAGACCGTGTTAACTTAAAAGATGCCAATAAAAAATTTCCGGCCGAATTATCCGGTGGTATGCAAAAGCGTGTGGCAATTGCCCGGGCGATTGTAAATAACCCTAAGTACCTTTTTTGTGATGAACCCAACTCTGGGCTGGATCCTGAAACATCTATCGTTATAGATGAACTAATACAGGAAATCACGAAGGAATATGATATAACAACTGTTATCAACACCCACGACATGAATTCTGTTTTGCAAATAGGGGAAAAAATAGTTTTCCTTAAAAACGGGATTAAGGAATGGGAAGGCAACAATGAGCAGATACTGGAAACCCGCAATAAATCTATTGTGGAGTTTGTCTATTCATCTGACCTGTTTAAAAAAGTAAGGGAAAGCCTCCTCGCTGAAGAAAACGAGGAGGATAATAAATAATATCTTATCAGTTTACCTGCCTTTGCAGGTAAACCCAACCCGTCATTCTTTTACCTTCGGCTAAGGTAAGTACATAAAAGTAAGTACCCGCAGGCAATTCACCTTTATCGCTCTGGCCATACCATTCGTTTACGTAGTTTTTCTTTTCATAAACCTGCAAGCCGTAACGGTTAAATATCTGGATGTCTTCTACATTAAGGTTAGAAAGGTCGAAATTCTGGTTATATTCGTCATCATTTGGCGATATACCCCTCGGTATCATACAACCTGTATTTTCCACCAAAGCAGTAGCCGTAACACTGCAACCATCAGCATTGGTTATTGTAATCATATATTCACCTGCTGCAAGATCAGTAATAACAGCTTCTTCACCTACGTAATAGTAGCCGTTTGGCCCTGTCCATATATAATCCAGATCAGGTATTTCATCAGCATTTGCTACTGAGAGTGTATATTCAAAGTCTATACAGCCCTGCTCTAACACAATATCAAACCCTGTCGTGCCCTGCACTACCTCAAGCTGTTTTGTGGTTTCGCAACCGTTGTTATTTACAGTAACTTTATATGTACCTGTTTCAAACACTTCTATATCACTATCAGTAACATCAGCAAGCAGTTCATCGTTGCGGTACCAGGCGTACCCGGCAGTATTTGCATTGAAGTTTTCCGGGTTAACCGACAGCATTGTGCTTTGCCCCTCGCATAGTGCAGTTTGTCCATCGATAGTAAAATCCGGTAGCGCATTAACTGTTACAGCAACGCTTGATGCATCAGACGTACAGCCGTTCGCGGTAGCTGTAACCGTATAAGTTCCCGAAGCCGCAATACCGGCGCCTGTAATAAGCGGACTCGCTCCTGTTGCGGTAAAGCCATCAGGGCCATTCCACTGGTATGTCATGCCCGGCTCTTCAGTCAACGAAAGCTGCACATTTTCCCCTTCACAAACAGCACTAACGGCTCCCACTACAGGTGGTTGCGGCACATCATTAAGTGTTATGGTTACCACAGCATCATCTGTAAGCCCGCAAAGCCCGTTAACCGTATAGCGGAAACTGTAAGTTCCTGCAGCGATACCGCTTGTATTTAAGTTGCTTCCTGTCAGGGCGCCTGTTAAATCAGTATCTTCCCATGTACCACCTGTATCATTCCCAACAAGATAAGCCGTAAGGTTAAGGCTGCTGCCATCATTACACAGCATAACAGCGTTATCTTCGCCTGCATTAGGCAATGCGTTAGGTTGCAGTTCATATTCTAAAACAGTGTTCATACACGATGCAGGATTATCTGCGGTAAGCCTAACAAAATAAGTTCCTGAATCTGTATCTGAGTCAAACGCAGGGAAGGTAAGGCTGTTGGTTGTGCTGAGTATAGTATCAGGGTCAGATTCTGCATACCATTCATAGGTAAGGAAAGAGAATGGCTGCACGGCAAGAAAGCTCTCCTCACCTTCACAAAAGCCCGTAGCCTGTATTTCTAAAGGTTCTGTTGCATTAATATTGAACTGCGCATTAAGTATATTGCTGCAGGCATCGGTTACCTGAAAATTGTAATAAGCCGGCTCAAGAGACGAGAATATATTAGAATCGCCATTATCTATAACAAACGGCTCACCGTCTTTAGTGGTTATTTTATATGAAAATGGCGGCACGCCTTCTACCTCAACGGCAACTTCAGTTAAACCGTCAGCACACGGAAAGCTGTATACTTCTGTAATAACAGGCCCCCCGGTAAAGCTAAATTCATGCAATATTTCAGTACACAGGTTATTAGAAGTAGAACCATTACTGTAGGTGTAAAATGCCTTTAAGATCCTGAAGTCGCCAATTGCCGAATAAAATGGTGAGTTATCGTTAATATTAATATAGATGGAGTTAGAGTTTAACGGCAGCCCTGATGTATAAGGTACTCCTGTATAAGGATGCCCCCAAGTGCCACTAGCCTCATCATAACGCTGCAACCAGAACGACTGTACATAGTTACCGTTGCTAAAATGGTCCAAGTCTATCTGGAAGGAGCCGCAATAAGGGATTACCTCAAGCTCATTTACCGTTTTTGCATAGCCGGTTACCGTAACATCTCTTACCCTTACAAAATCACATTCATCTACAGTAGTAAACTCATACTCTCCTGCAGGTAGCGAATTCATAAAGAAATCGCCATTAGCGGCAATATTACCGGAAACAACAACCGGATAGCTATCGCTGAATTCGGCAGGGCCATCTGTAATAGACACTGTCTCGAAATCTCCGTCAGCATTAAGCCTTATAGATCCGAATCCTTCTTCGCAACCCGGGCGCTGCAACAGGCTTATGTTGGGATTACCACCAAAAACTTCCACCTCAATTTCTTCAGTATAAGTCTCTCCGCATTCGTCTGTCAGTTCAAACGTGTAGGTACCTAAAGGAAGTGTCATATCCAGTTTGCCATCAACAAGCAAATCGGTAACATCATCAGGAAAAGGACCGTATTCTGCAGGGGCATCAGTAATCTCTGCCTCAGCGATATCCCTGCCGGGCAATTCTATGTGCAGAGATCCTGTATCACTGCCGCACACTGCATCTACAACTATCTGCGGCTCTATTATAGGTTCTGTAACTTCAAATGTCTCTGTATAGGTACGTCCGCATGAATCTGTAATAGTAACTGTATATTCACCTAAAGGCACAGCATTACCGGGAGCTCCATATTCTGCCTCCCCTCCAAAAGTAGGATGTGCAGCATTATAATCTACCGGGTTAAAGCCAGGTACAGGCACTGCATCAAAACTTACCGTGATAGGGCCAACATAATTTAGTGGCTTTATCTTAAAGTTCCTTTCATCACATCCCTCATAATTAAATTCTACTGTATAATTAAGTGATTCATTAACGATTATATCATTCATGTTCCACACATTACCACAGGCATCAGTAACCTTAAGGTCATACTCATACTGTTGTCCGTGATAAAAAGGAATAGCCTGGATAACGTTGTTTACCTCTATCAGAGAACCTCCCGCAATATTTTGGGTTACAACTGTTGGTGTACCGCCGCCGGGAGGAAATACAGTATATTGATAGGTTAAAGGCCAAAATATATTTGCTCCTCCTGAACCTAAAGCATATGGATTAAAAACATTGATTAAGTTACAGCCCGGCAATTCGCTTCCATAAATGCCCGGTTCAAATAAATTTATATTAGTCGTATCCTGAGATACCTGTACCGTTACAACCACAGCCTCTCCACAATTATCGTAAACCCTTACACCATATATACCTACAGGCAGGTTATTAAAAATATTTGATGCCTGCTGCGGAACTGTAACAGGACCCGTTAGTATCTCGTAAGAAACCGCAGTACCCGAAGTTACGTTTACCGTTATCTTTCCGTCGTTTCCGCAACGTACCTTAGCAGGTGTAAGCGTATATACTAATGGCTGGACCTGATTGGCAATTGTTGCGTTTGCAGATGCTGTATTAGAGTTGGCTCCCAATGACTGTGTAGCCACTACGAGATAATTACCGGCAGCAAGGCCGGTTACGGTTGGGTTTGTAACCACGGTTATGGGAGTGGTTGTATTCGGCAACAGGTAAACCGAATAATCTATAGATGCTGCGGGATTGGTACCCGAAACTGTGAAAGCCAAAGCGCCATTACCCAAGCAGGTTTGCGGTGTAGGTGTTACAGTAAGAGTAAAATCAGGCAGTTGCGCGTAGCTAAAAAGACTGAATAACAGCAAGCCTATAAGGGGCAGTACTTTCTTAATTGGCAGGTTGGTAATCATGCAGTATGGTTTTTTGTGTTTTTAGATAAGTATGTTAAATATACAGTATTCCGTTACTATAATTTTAACATAACATTCTAAAAGTATAAAACCCTACCTTGTGATTTTATTTTTTTACAAAAATAATTAGTGTTTAATTACAATTTCTGCAAACTTTTTAATTTCCTGCTCTTTCTCTTTCGGGTAGATGAGCAAAATATTTTCTTTATCTACTACTATGTAATCATTAAGCCCGTCAACAACCACAATCTTTTCTTTATCAGTCCGGATGATATTGTTTGTGGCATTCTCAATATAAACCTGCGCATTAACAACTGTGTTATTATATACATCTTTGTTCAGCTTGTCGTGCAGTGAACCCCAAGTACCAAGATCGTTCCAGTCGAAAGATGCAGGCAGAACATATACATTATCGGCATTTTCCATGACTGCATAATCTATAGATATATTAGCCGATTTTATGTAATTTTCATTGATGTATGTTTTTTCCCCCGGCAGGTTGTAATGGTCATAACCGTAATCGAAAAGTGTGTACATTATCGGTTGAAACTTCTCAAATGCAGCGGTTATCGATTTTATGCTCCATATAAAAATACCTGCATTCCATAAAAAGTTGCCACTCTGCAAAAATGTTTTGGCAGTTTCATAATCCGGCTTTTCCCGGAAGTGTGATACTTTTTTGATAACCTCAGTGTCAGCTTTGTTGTATTCTATATAGCCATATCCGGTATTAGGGAAAGTAGGCTGTATGCCAAGTGTCATCAATACATCCTGTTTTTCGGCGAACTGAAAAGCCTGTTGCAGGTCGGCAGTAAAGGCATCTTCATCCTCTATCCAGTGGTCGCTGGGTGCAACAACCATTACAGCATCAGGATTCATTTTTTTAATTTTTAGAGAAGCATATAATATACAGGGGGCGGTATTGCGCATGGCAGGCTCCAGGACTACCTGCTCCTGCTTTACCTGTGGTAACTGCTGAAGCACTAGGTCATTATAAAGCTCATTGGTAAGTATCAGAATATTTTCCTGCGGTATTAATTTAGAAAGCCTGCCAAAAGTTTTCTGGATAAGGGTCTCACCCGTACCGAGCATATCGTGAAATTGTTTGGGAAACTGTGCAGTGCTTACAGGCCAAAAGCGTGAGCCTACCCCACCGGCCATTAATACAGCATAATAGTTGTTATTCATCTTACTGATTATCTTAAAATCTGTTAGTAAAGGTTTTGATATTTCCTTTCAGTTCAAAGCGGTTTATTCTTTATTTAACACATACTAAGGCAGTAACTCAACCTCTGCATTCGGATTGAATAAATAAGTTTTTCCCGTACTTATTTCAAGGCATTCAAAACGCTTAACCCTCTGTACGCCCTTCCTGAAAATTTTCCCGTTATGGATGCGGAACTGGCTGCCAAAGGGAATTTCAAAGATATAATTCTTTTCTGACTTTTCATCAAACTGCTTTAATGCAAGGGAAAGGGTAGCATCAGTATCGCTACTAGCCTTTGGGTTGCGAAAATGTCTTGCGAGCAGGGGCAGTAATTGCGGCGGAAATATCTCAGGGCGTATAAAAGGAACCATTAACCGCTGAAAAGTGAGCTTCCACTCATTGCCATGGGGTTTAATATTACGTCCATATTTTTCAAATGCGGCAAGGTGTGCAATTTCATGCACCAGCGTTATCAGGAACCTGTACTTGTTAAGGCTGGCGTTAACGGTAATGCGATGCGCACCGCTACCATCCCTATGGTAGTCACCATGGCGGGTAACACGATCATTTACAATTTTAAGATGCACGCCATAAACCTTTATCAGCTCAAAAACGGCATCAACGGCATGTTCGGGCAGGTATGGTTCAATAATGTGCTTCAAAACGTTATTTTATGGTGTGCTTGATGATACCTGTAACAGCTTGCCGTTATAATACCTGTTGCCTGTAAGGGCAAAATCATATATATAATCGGCCATTTCTGCCGCCGAGAGCGGCGCTTCATATCCGGGGAATGCCTCCTGCAGCATTTCTGTATTTACCGCGCCAAGTGCCAGCACATTAAAAGCAATGCCCAGTTCTTTATATTCTTCGGCAAGCAGTTCAGAGAGGGTTATAACTGCTCCTTTGCTACTGCTGTAAGCTGACAGCCCTGCAAACTTCATGCTGCCCTGCACGCCACCCATACTGCTTATAGTTACAACATGCCCGCCTTTGCCCATATAAGGCAATACAGCACGGTTTAAAGCCGCAACACCAAATACGTTTACTTTGTATATATATTCAAATTCTTCAGCTGTAATGTCTTTAAAAGGCTTTAAAAGCAATGCCCCTGCATTATGGATAACAATATCTGCTTTTTGCCATGAGCCGGCTATAAAACTACTAACCTGCTCTAATTGCTTTTCGTCTGAAAGGTCTGTAGAAAGGCAGGTAATATTCAGATGCTCTAAAAGTGCCTGCGGCATTTGTCTTGATAAGGCAAGCACATTATGCCCCGCATCTGCAAACTGTAATGCAAGCTTATATCCTATGCCACGGCTGGTGCCTGTAATAACTATATTCTTCATTAGTTCTTTAAAACTATTTCTTTTGTTTTGGCATTTACCATTTTCTCTACAACCGGAATCATTTTATTAATGAAGCCTGCCATGTGGGCGGTATCCATATTCTCAAATTCATCATCAGGATGATGGTAGTACGGGAAGATGGTCATCTCTGTAGTACTTACCGTATGCGCCGGTATGTTGAACTCGGTAAAGAAGGGGTAATTATCCGATGCCCTGAAAAGCTGGTACTTCATTTCAAACTCATTAGCGCCTATCATTTTTTTACCGGCATATTCATTCAGCTTGTCTGCCATGTTACTACGTCCCATACCGGTGATATAAGCATCGGTAGTGCCGCCAAGCGGAACACCTATCATTTCAAAATTCAGCATAGTATAAATATTGAAACCGGCAGCATGCAGTTTTTCTGCAAGGTGCTTACTGCCTAACAAACCTTTTTCTTCAGCCGAAAAGAAGCAGAACATAGCACTGCGCTTATTGTTCTTTGCACTGCCAAAGTAATTTATCAGCTCCGCCACTGCTGTACTTCCCGTTGCGTTATCATCGGCACCATTGTATATAGTGTCGCCTTTCACTTTGCTGTCTCCTGTGCCGATATGATCGTAATGTGCCCCTATAACCACAAATTCATTTTTAAGTTTAGGGTCAGTACCCTCAATCCATCCTACAATATTATAAGCGGGTTTCGCAAAGTTAGAAAGAGTATCACGATAGGTCGCAAAGTAGGGTTTAAGGTTATTTTTAGCCATGATATCCTCAAGAAAAACTGCTGCTTTTTCAATCCCTTCGCTACCACTGTCGCGGCCTGCAAGTTCATCTGAAGAAAGAAATTTCAGCGTATTGGAAACCGACTCCTGTGTAGCCACATAGTTTCCCTGTTTTGCTTTTTGAGCACATCCGGCCGCAGTTATAAAAAAACATGCGGCAAACATTACAAGTTTATGCATATTAATTGCTTTAAAAAGCTAAAATACAAAAATAAAAATACCCGCCTTGAGGGCGGGCATCTATATAAGTAACAAATTATATCGTACTAATTACGCCAGCATGGTTACCGGATTCTCAATATACTGCTTAAGCGTTTGAAGGAATTGTGCACCTGTAGCACCATCTACAGTCCTGTGGTCGCAGGTTAGGGTAACGGTCATGGTGTTGCCCACCACAATCTGTCCGTTCTTCACTACCGGCTTCTCTACAATTGCACCAACTGACAATATCGCAGAGTTCGGCTGGTTGATGATAGAAGTAAACTCCTGTATGCCGAACATACCCAGGTTAGATACCGTAAAGGTACTGCCCTCCATATCGGCAGGTGCAAGCTTTTTGCTGCGTGCTTTGCCTGCAAGGTCTTTAACGTTGGCACCTATCTGAGACAGGCTCATCATATCGGTAAATTTAAGTACCGGTACTACAAGGCCGTCTTCTACTGCTACCGCCACACCAATGCTTATGTGCTTGTTGTAAACAGTAACATCATCTTTCCATACAGTGTTTATCTGCGGATGCTTTCTTAGTGCCATAGCGCAGGCTTTTATAACCATATCGTTAAAAGACACTTTAGTATCAGGCAACGAGTTAATTACGCCACGTGATGCTATGGCAGCATCCATATCAAGCTCTATGGTAAGGCTGTATTCCGGAGCGGTAAATTTAGATTCTGCAAGGCGGCGCGCAATGGTTTTGCGCATTTGGTTGTTCTTAACCTCTTCTGTGCTTACTTCTCCCGCGGGGGTATATACCGGAGCTGCTGCCGCTTTTGCAGGCGCAGCCTGTTGCTGTGCTGCTGCAGGCTGTGCTGCCTCCTCTTTATAGCCTTCTATATCTTTACGGACAATCCTTCCGTTTTCGCCTGTACCTTTTACTTTATTAAGGTCAACACCTTTTTCCTTGGCAAGTTTTCTTGCCAGCGGAGAAGCAAAAATGCGTCCGTTATCAGCAGTATCGTCAGATTGTTTGTTTTCTTCTGCTTTCGGCTGTTCTGCTTTGGTTTCGGCAGGTGCAGCTTCTTTTTCATCTTCACTGCTTTCAGCAGCCCCACCGCCGTCTTTATCATAATTCTCGGCAATACCCGAAACATCTGTTCCTTCCGGGCCTATAATGGCAAGTACGCTGTCAACAGGCGCCGACTGACCTTCATCAATACCAATATACAGTAAAGTACCCGAATTGAACGACTCAAACTCCATAGTGGCTTTATCGGTTTCAATCTCAGCAAGTATATCACCTTCATTTAATTTGTCGCCCACTTTTTTAAGCCATGTGGCAACAGTACCCTCTGTCATGGTATCGCTAAGGCGCGGCATAGTAACCACCTTAACGCCGGCAGGCAATCCACCTGATTTTTTAGCGGCTGGCTTTTCTTCTTTAGATGTCTCTTTTTTCTCTTCAGCTTTAGGCTGCTCCTCTTTGCTTTCTTTTTCTGCATCATCTGCCGACGCATCACCGCCCTTGCCTTCAAGCAACGCTTTATAATCTTCGCCTTCTTTACCAATAATAGCAAGAACAGAATCTACAGCGGCGGTTTCGCCTTCCTGTACACCTATGTATAAAAGGGTTCCGGCATCAAATGCCTCAAACTCCATCGTTGCCTTATCGGTTTCAATTTCGGCAAGTATATCACCTTCGGTAACTTTATCTCCAACTTTTTTTAGCCACGTTGCTACAGTACCTTCGGTCATGGTATCGCTTAGGCGCGGCATTGTAATAATCTTTGCCATTTCTTATTGTAGTTTATGTGGTAAAAATGGATAATCTTCCTGTGCGTAAACAACGTCATACATAACGTTAAGATCCGGATATGGAGACTCCTCTGCAAATTTCTCGCATTCATCTACCAAATCCCTTACCCTTTGGTCTATCGCATCTATTTCTTCGTCTGTAGCGTAGTTGTTTTCTTTAATTATATCAAGCACCTGGGTAATAGGGTCTATCTTTTTGTACTCCTCTACCTCTTCCTTAGTACGGTAGTGCTGGGCATCACTCATAGAGTGCCCGCGGTAGCGGTATGTCTTCATCTCAAGGAAAGTTGGCCCCTCTCCTTTGCGTGCCCTCTCCATTGCCTCGTGCATTGCCTCGGCAACTTTTACCGGGTTCATACCATCTACAGGTCCGCAAGGCATTTCGTAGCCAAGGCCAAGTTTCCATATATCAGTATGGTTAGCAGTACGCTCTACAGAAGTACCCATTGCATAACCGTTGTTCTCAACAATAAAAACTACAGGAAGTTTCCAAAGCATAGCCATGTTAAACGCTTCGTGAAGCGAACCCTGGCGGGCTGCACCATCACCAAAGTAAGTAAGCGTTACGCCACCTGTTTCAAAATATTTATCGGCAAAAGCCAAACCGGCACCAAGCGGAATTTGCCCGCCAACAATACCATGCCCGCCATAAAATCCATGCTCTTTAGAGAAAATGTGCATAGAACCACCCAAACCTTTAGATGTTCCTGTTGCTTTCCCTAAAAGCTCTGCCATAACCTTGCGCGGGTCTACACCCATGCCTATTGGCTGCACGTGGTTACGGTATGCGGTTATCATTTTATCTTTAGAAAGATCCATAGCATGAAGCGCACCTGCAAGCACGGCTTCCTGACCATTGTACAAGTGCAGGAAACCTCTAACTTTTTGCTGAATGTACAGAGCGGCAAGCTTGTCTTCAAACTTTCTCCAGAACTGCATATCCTCGTACCACTTCAGATAAACTTCTTTAGTTACTTCTTTCATTGCTGAATATTTGTTACTTAATGTGATTTAAAATAAACGGAAATAAACATTCGCAAAAAGTTTCCTCACACAAATTTGCGAAAGGCAAAAATAACACATCCCGCTTATAACTAAAAAAATAATATAAAGTATTTTAAGTTTTAATAACCCTTTGTGCGGGAAATAAAAAAGGATTTCTTTACGAAATCCTTTTAGCTGATTATAAATATTTACTTTCAAACACCAACGGCAGCAAATTTTGCAGCGAAGGCGAATGATATACTTTTCCGGTTTCGCCCATAAAATAAATTTCTACGGGTGTTTCCTGCTTCGATTCATATTCGGCTATGGCCTGCCTGCATGATCCGCATGGCGGTATAGGGCTATCTACAACCTTATCTTCGGCGGCGGCAGAAATGGCAATCTTTATAATTTTTGCATCAGGGTAAACAGCACCTGCCTGAAAAACAGCCACACGCTCGGCGCAAAGCCCTGATGGGTATGCCGCATTTTCCTGGTTGGAACCTAACACCACCCTGCCGTTATCGAGCAGTGCGGCTGCGCCAACGTGAAAATGCGAATATGGCGCATAAGATGTTTTTCTCACCTCAACTGCCTGCTGCATTAAATCTTTTACATCTTCCGGCAATTCATCTGCCGACTGATATACATTAAAAGTTGATGTTATTGTGAGTTTCTCCATCTACTACCACTCGTCATAGTTGTTGTCTCCAAAATTGAAGGTAAGTGAAAAACGAAGTGTATTTTCAAGCGGGTTCCTTACATTAGACGCAGAGAACAGGTAAGATACATCTATCTTAACCACTGTATATTTAAAGCCTGCGCCAAGCGAGAAAAACTTACGCGCACCTTTTAGTTCGTTTTCATTAAAATAACCCAAACGCAGCGCGAATGAATCCTGGTACATATATTCTGCACCAACAGAATAAGTAACCTCTTTTAGCTCTTCACTGAAACCATCCGGCGCATCGCCAAACGATTTAAAGATACCTGATACCCAGCTTGTTCTGTTGTAATCATTAAGGTCTGAAGCATATTGTTCATCCGCAATATCTTCTGCAGCATCAGCTTCAGAGTTGCTTATCTCGCCATCATTATTTAAGTCTATATAATTAGGCTCTGTAATTGCAGGAGGTGTTGGCACCAGTAGCTTTGCTATCTCTAAGCTAACGCCTACTTTGTTATATTCGTCAAAAATAAAGTCGAAACCTGCACCAAGCCTCATGTTAGCAGGCAGGAAGTTAGAATTGCTGCTGTTGGTATCCTCATCATTATTATAATTGATTTTAGGCCCCATGTTCTGGAAGTTAAAACCGGCTCTCCAACGTCCGTTAAAATCTGAATACGCCACCTCTTCCGACTGGTAGAAACCTGCAACGTCAAACGCAAATGATGTAGCGGCACGCGCATCACCACCATCAGATGTTTCAGGTATCCTAAGGTTAGAACTTATAAAGCGCCCGGCAACCGCCATAGAGAAACGCTCACTCAGCTTTAGTGAATACGAAAGGTCTAAAGCCAATTCGTTAGGAGACCTTACAAGTGCAGGGTCTTCAGGATTTTGCCTTAATTCTATCTCACCAAGGCCAAAGTAACGAAGGCTACCGGCAAAAGCACTACGCTCATTAAACCTGTTATAGTAGTTTAGCTGCGCCAAAGATATATCGCTTGCAATCTGGGTAAGGTATGGAGTATAGCTAACGCCTACCCCCTGCCCGTCTAAAGCAAAGGCATATTTGGCGGGGTTCCATTGCTGCGAATAAGCATCTGTAGAAGTTGCCACACCCTGGTCGGCCATACCGGCGGCACGGGCATCGGCTGCAATTAATAAAAACGGTACTCCTGTTGTAATTACTCTTTCATTTTGCGCCTTTGCAATATGCACTCCCAAAAGGCACAAAGCAAACAAGATAATTTTTTTCATTTCGGTTTTTAAAATTTAAGGGAAACAAATATAGTGTTTTTTACAGCAATACAAGTTTTTCATATCGGTATGCTGTTTTATTAGTTACGGTAGATCTTACAGTTAGCTTATATACATATACGCCTTTGCCTATTTTATCGCCAAAGTCGTCTCGCCCGTCCCACCTGATATCACGGCTTAAAAAGCCATCGGTTATTACCGATTGGTTAATTGTTTTTACCACCTTGCCCGATACCGTAAATATCTGCACCTGTACATCAAGCGGCTCAAAAGGCCTGTTGTGGTTAAACCAGAATTCGGTATAACTTACAAACGGGTTAGGGTAATTAAGCACCTTATCTATTGTTAGGGCATCATCTCCCGACACCACGAACTGGATATCGGCAGTAACAAGGTTATTATACACATCCCATGCTTTAAAGGTTAACGTATGCAAACCTTTTTCAAGATTGGCAAACGGGAAACGCACCGTTCCGCGTTTATAGGTATCAGGGTCGGCTTCATAATAATCGTTCATCAGGAACGGATTGTTTTCATCGCCATCCAGTATACCTATAATATCGTGGCCTATACCGCTGGCGGTATTTATACCGTGCTCATCTTCTAGAAAAGCAAGCAGCATTGGTGAATCATTGGTAATACCACCGCTCACAAAGCTTTCGTCGTTCATATACAGCCTTACGGATGGTGCTGTCCTGTCTTCGGCTGCATTTTCGTTTATGCCCCCTATAAGGATATCATTATCATGGCCGGTCTGGTCTTCTAAAATGTTATTTCGTTTGGCATAAAAGCTCACACGTCCGTTGCCAACCGCTATGCGGATATCGCGCGGCACCACAAATCCAACCTCGAACTGTCCGTTTGTTACCGTGGCACTACCCCTGAAAACCGTTTCGCCCAAGGTGCTAAATAAATAGGGAGTTGGCGTATTGTTGTCGTTATTAAGTGTCTGCCTTTGTACTTCTTTATCAAAAACAGTAATTTCAAGGTCACCATTATAATTGGTGAGTACAGCACCTCCTTCGGTAGTTACCTGGCCTTTAAGCGCTACATAATCAAGAGCCCTGATGGGCGCTGTGTTTTCGGCAACAGGCACGTCATTAATGTGGGTAAGCACAATTTTAGGTTTTGGCACTGCAAGCTTTAGTGCCGGGTCGCCCACAAACGCAATAACCCTGTAACCCGTACTGCTTGAGGCCTGCACCTTGGTAAGCCTGAAGGCTTCAGCCATTGTAGGATATTCAGGCAGGTTAAAGGCATAAAGCCTTTCTGAAAGATCTTTATTGAAATTATAAGCGCTAATGGTAAAGATAGCCCTTGTGGTGGTTATCATGGCAATAGCGCCACCTTGTGGGTTCCAGTAAATAAACTCCCCTGCCGTTTGCCTGTACGGGTTATCAAACTTGGTAAGGTCGCACGTTGCCGTTACGAATAACGGATATTTATACCTGTTGGTAAGCACGTGCGCATCGGCACTCTCCAGCATCCTTTCGCTTGCCATACCATTCTCGCTGCCATGCCCCAGATAGTTAACCACCAGCGTGCCGTAATTAATAGAACGTATCAACTGGTCTTTGGCGTCAGGGTAGCGTTCACCACCTGAAGACACCTGCTGCACAAATGAGTCGGTATAAATTTTCCTCACATTTACAAAAGGCCTGAAATCATTCAACTGGTTGGCAACTGTATCCTGTGTAGATGTGAACGGCACATCAGATGTGGTGTCTGCATCGTCTGCAACTAATGTATATTCATTTCTCCATCTTCCATATGATTCCTCACCCAGGTATTCCGCTATTTTGTTTACCATTTCGCGGGCCTGCTGGGTGCTGCTTACCAGCATCCGTCCAACTGCAATATCGGCTTCTTCACTATCACCGGCAATCCTTCCTTCTGTAGGATCCATCAGCACAAAAAACTCATCAGTAGCAAAAGTGCTTACTTCGCTGTAGTTGGACGAACCTGCATTTGTTTCGTTGTAATAGTGAAAAATCGGGACAATATTGGTATTATTTGGTATCCTGTCTTTAAAATCGAATGATGCATCACCAAAAAGGTTTACATATTTAACCCTGTTATCATCTGACGAGGCATTATTATATACATACTTAATAAAGTTACGTATAGCGCCTATATCCTGTTTGCCGGATGCAAATTCCTGGTATATTTTTTCGAGCGTTACCACTTTAACCACCATGCCCGAATTGGTCGTGTGGATGCCGGCAAGCTCTTCAGCCTGGTTACGGAGAAACTCAGGAGTAATAATAAGGTACTCCACATCCTGAAACTGCCCCTGCGCATTATTAAAAATAGTTCCCTTCAGGTTTTGATTGGCTACCCTTGTGTTAGATTCCCTCAGCGGGGTAAGGTAGCCTGAAGATGTTACGGTAATATATTCCCTCACTTCCCCCATATTAGCCCTGAAGGCAAACTGGTTGCTGCTGTTTTCTGCTACCTGAGCGGAATTATATATATCAGTAATATCCCAGATGGCATTTATATCGCCCGCACCTGTAAACTGGTATTCTATTACACCTATATTATTTGCCGCATCATTATACCTGAAACGGAACTGCCCGTTACCTCCCCTGAGGCTGCGCCTGCATTCTATTGCTATATAATCCAGCCACGCATCCGAAGTAGGCACACCATTATTATTATAGTTCAGCGCAACGGTTATATCTTCAGAAGATGCATTAAAATTGGTGATAAGTGTGCCGTCAACACCCCCTGCAAGGGAGCCTACAGCACCAAAGTTGATTGTACCTGCCGTTTGCCCGTTTATTGTTACCCCCATAGAGGTGGATGTAAGCGAGTTCGCTGCAGCCCTTACTGTTATCTTAGCCTCACCCGGCACTATGTCCGGCACCGAAAAATCAAACTCCTGCTCATCTTCAATATCAAAAGCTTCGCCATGCCATTTGCGGCCCAGCCTCGCTACACTTACAAGGTCGCGCTCATGATAAACATACTCATCAAACTGTGTAGTGGTTATAGTAGGCGTGCCCGATGGCTGCGGGACAGCATTTATGCGCTTACCGCTACCCCCGTATGAGGTTACATAATAATATGACCTATTGGCATACAGGTTGTTGTGTGTACCGTTTTCACGGCTAAAGTTATCTACACCTTCCGCATAAAATAATATGTAATCAGAATTATCAAACTGCCCGTCCTGCTCGCCTACAAACATAATCGCGTTTTCGGCAAGGTCGGCAGGATAATCGGCAGAGTTAAGTAAAGGCAGCATGCGCCCGCCGTTACCATAAATTTTTATCCTTCGCGGATCTGCATTTACATCAAGCCCCAGTTGTTGCAAAAAGCTTTTAGACAAACGGTAAACACCCGATTTTTCTACATAAAACCTGTACCACTCACCCGCGGCAAGAACAGAGTTGGATATATTATTGAAGTCGTTAGTGCTTTTTGGCCTTTCGGCAGAAGCCCTGTATGAAAATGAATAGCTGAAAGATTTAACTCTTTTATAGGAATTGCCTTCTTTTATAACAGGGTTTAGCTTTATAGTTGCGTAATAGCTGTTGCGTGCTTTAGAAGCATTAACAACAGCATCAAGCTTTACAGGCACTCTGCTTTTATCTATATCGCCCAACGCTGTGGGGCTTATATTTTCATAAACCACGTTGGTAACCGTAAGCGAGTTGGGGTCGGCTACGGCAGGAGCAGGCATTTTATAAGTGAATAAAAGCTGCTTGTCCTCAAAATTAAAACCTATGTAGTCCTGCTGAAACGTGGGCATCTGCAAATCTGTTTCGGCAAAAGATACTTTCTGGCTTTCTTTCCAAACAAGCTCAACAGCACCCGACTGCTGGCCAAAAACAGTAGCCGACAGCATCAATGTACATATATATAGGAGTATATTGTATTTCATCACACAACAAAACGCAAACAAAAAAAATATATTACAAAGCTTACAAAATATTTTTTTGCCTGTAGCAGTGCAATATTACTTTAAAATAGCCGTTCTAGAAAGACACATTTAACATAAATTTGGATTTTTATTAAAAATTTTAAAATCGTGTTGCGGTTTAATGGTTAATTATTATATTGCGCCACGAAATTTATTACCTAGAGAAAGATGAGAATTAACAAGATGACTGCTTTAAAACTGGTTGTGGCGCTTGCCATAACTTTTGGTTTTACCGCTTGTAGCAAGAAATCGGGAGGCTCTAACACCTCTACCGCTACAGGATGGAGAATTAATGACAAGAAAGGCGGATTTCAACACAACTCGCGCTACAAGCAGCAAGAGCCTGGGCCCGGACTTGTGGAAGTAGAAGGAGGAACTTTTACTATGGGTAGGGTTTCCGATGACGTTATGCACGACTGGAACAACACGCCTACGCAGCAGCACGTGCAATCTTTCTACATGGATGAAACCGAGGTAACAAATGTTATGTACATGGAGTACCTTGATTGGTTAAAGAGGGTTTATCCGCCAAGCGAGGAAAACTATAAGAACATTTATGTTGGCGCACTGCCTGATACACTTGTATGGAGGAGTGCACTTGGTTATAACGAAACCATGACCAACAACTACCTTAGGCACCCTGCTTATGGCAACTACCCTGTAGTTGGTGTTAACTGGATACAGGCTGTTGAATTCAGCAAATGGAGGACAGACCGTGTTAACGAAGCTTTACTTGAGCAGGAAGGCTACATAAAAAGAGATGCTAAAATCACAGATGTAAGCGCTGAATCTACTTTCAGTACTGAGGCTTATCTTGAAAGCCCGAGCAAGAGCTATGGCGGTAATGAAGAAATTGTTTACAAAGGCCGTAACAATAAACTTGCCGGTGACGAAGAAGCTAAAGGCGTTTATGCACAAAGGACATCAGGACTTATTTTACCTGAATACAGGCTACCTACCGAAGCTGAGTGGGAATATGCCGCTATTGCACTTGTAGGTAACCGCGAGTATAACCTGTACAGGGGTAACAAAAAATACCCATGGAAGGGACAGTACACACGTAACTCAAGAAGGCAGAGCAAAGGCGACCAGCTTGCTAACTTTAAGCAGGGTAAAGGTGACTACGGCGGAATTGCAGGCTGGAGTGATGACAACGCAGATATTACTGCTCCTGTAAAATCATACCCACCAAATGATTTCGGCCTTTATGACATGGCAGGTAACGTTGCCGAGTGGGTTGCTGACGTTTACCGTCCGATTGTAGATGATGAAGCAAACGACTTTAACTACTACAGGGGTAACGTTTACATGAAAAATAAAATTGGTGACGATGGCAGGGCTGAACTTGTTACTGCTGAAACCATAGAATATGACACACTGGCAAACGGACGCATACAGTACCGTAACCTGCCTGGCCAGATTGCCCAGGAAGCCATTACCCAGGAAGATGTTTTCTTAAGGCAAAACTATACCAGGAGTGATAACAGGGATTACAGGGATGGTGACGTACAGTCTTCTCGTTTCTACAACTATGGCGCAACAGATGAAGGCGGCCTTAGCGAAAACCAAAGGATGTATGACGCTCCTAAACACGAAGTAGGAAGCGACAGCCTTGGCGAGATGTACAAAAAATGGGACCCTTCTTCTACAAGGACTACGCTTATCAATGATAACGTAAGGGTTTACAAAGGTGGCTCATGGAGAGACAGGGCTTACTGGCTAGACCCTGCACAAAGGAGGTACTTCCCTCAGGATATGGCAACCGACTATATCGGTTTCAGGTGTGCCATGAGTAAAGTAGGACCTAAAAACGGCAGGAAAACTGCAAGGAACTAAATAAATTTCAATTCAGATATTATAAATAAAGCCCTATCTTAGGGCTTTATTTTTTGTTATATATGGAAACAGCAAGCCTTTACGAATACTTTTTGCAATGTGGTTCAGTATCAACAGATACACGAAAAATAACCCCCGGGTCAATATTTTTTGCACTGAAGGGTGATAACTTTAATGCAAACCATTTTGCGCAGGAAGCGCTTGCCAAAGGGGCAGCATTTGCCGTAATAGACGAAGCTGAATATAAAACTGCTGACAACACACTTTTAGTTGATGATAGCCTTACCGCTTTACAGCAACTGGCTAATCACCACAGGAAGCAGCTTGGGCTCCCTGTAATTGCATTAACCGGAAGCAACGGCAAAACTACTACCAAAGAGCTCATCAA
>CEQG01064083.1_pt1 | contig 96198 bp, 94 predicted proteins | sample 350301 | NCBI WGS metagenome assembly CEQG01 (sample SAMEA2621242, study PRJEB7988) | marine metagenome | isolation source: saline water (ENVO:00002010), including | reverse complement strand
GCCAGTCCTCAGGTATGCCGGTTGCAACGTTCTCCCTGTTAAGATAAGCAGCGTGCGTGCCAGCATAGGGGGGTTGTGTAGGGTTGCCAGCCTGGCTTTGCGCCCAGGTGACAGCCGGCCCAATGCCATTATTGTATATCTCCCAGCCGGTAGGCGGCCAGGTGCCTTCAAAGCCTTCAAGAGGCAACTGTGCGAAGGCGCAGAATGACATTAATGACATGAAAAATAATAGAGTAATTTTTTTCATAAATTAATGGTTTAGCTAATTTTAATCTCCAAATTTAAAAAAATATAACTAATTCATAACATTTTATTGAAATTTAACATTGTAGGAATAAACAGTTTGTTTATAAACAATAATTCAAAAATCTGAGTGTTGTTTTTTGTATTTTTGTTATTTATGTAAAGATTATGCTGGAAAAAGAAATTATAAATTTTGAGAAAACTGTAATAGCAGGTGTTGTAACGCAGGAGCAAAGTGAGGAAAAGCTTGCTGAATATCTTGACGAACTTGAATTTTTAACCTTTACCGCAGGTGGTGAAGTGGTAAAAAGGTTCTCCCAAAAAATGGATAAACCCAACCCTAAAACCTTTTTAGGTACCGGAAAAATAGAGGAGATACATACCTACGTTAAAGAGCACGATGTTAAGACGGTAATTTTTGACGATGAGCTTTCGCCCGCGCAACAAAAAAACCTGAACAAGATACTGGACTGCAAGGTGCTTGACCGTACTAACCTTATCCTTGATATTTTTGCCCAACGTGCCGAGACCAGCTATGCCCGCACGCAGGTAGAGTTGGCACAGTGCCAGTATTTGCTGCCACGCCTTAGCGGTATGTGGACGCACCTTGAGCGTCAAAGGGGTGGTATTGGTATGCGTGGCCCCGGTGAAACAGAGATTGAAACCGACAGGCGTATTGTGCGCGATAGGATTGCCCTGCTGAAAGACAAAATTAAAACCATCGACAGGCAAATGTCGGTGCAGCGCAGCAACAGGGGTGCATTGGTAAGGGTAGCCCTTGTGGGTTATACTAACGTAGGGAAATCTACATTAATGAATGTTATTAGCAAAAGCGAAGTTTTTGTAGAGAACAAGCTTTTCGCCACGCTTGATACAACTGTAAGGAAAGTGGTGATAAAGAACCTGCCGTTCCTGTTAAGCGATACGGTTGGATTTATACGAAAGCTGCCTACCCAACTTATCGAGTCATTCAAGAGTACGCTGGACGAAGTTAGGGAAGCCGATTTACTGCTGCATGTTGTGGATATTTCGCATCCGGACTTTGAAGACCATATACAGTCGGTAAATAATATCCTGAAAGAGATACAATCTGATGATAAGCCTACGATAATGGTCTTCAACAAGATTGATGCTTATAAGCCCTTAACCATTGACGAAGACGATCTTGTTACTGAAAGGACGACGAGGCATTACTCTTTAGAGGAATGGAAGGCTACATGGATGGCTAATGTGGGTGAGAACAATGCCTTGTTTATTTCTGCGGTAAACAAAGAGAACATGGAGGAGTTCCGCCAAAAGGTTTATGAAGCCGTAAGGCAGATACACATTACCCGTTTCCCCTATAATAACTTTTTGTATCCGGATTATAACGAGAACAGCGCAACGGAAGAAGAGTAAAAAATTATTGTTATAGTAAAATAAAAAGGGTGGCTCAACGGCCACCCTTTATTTATATGCTGTAAGCAGTATTAGTTTACACCGCTAACTGTAAGGTTATCTATCTGGAATGCACCGTCAAGAGTTGTGTCAGTACCGGATCCTGTAACTTTAAAGCCAATGTGTACCTGGCCTGAGAAACCTGAAAGGTCTATAACACCAGAGTTTACAAACTCATACCATGCTGTAGCGCTTGTTGGTAAAGTAGCCTGGTCAGTAACGTTTACTTTAGTTGCGCTAACTATATCAGTACCATTAAAGTTACTGATGATAAATATTTCAAGCTTGTTACCGTCAGCATCAACATCAAGGTGGTGCTGAGCAGACTCGAATGTAAAGCTAACGCTGCTGTAATCGTCAAGGTTTATAGCAGGAGTTATCATCCAAACTTCGTTAAGAGCGCTTCCTGAACCAAACGGGCTGAATTCTGCGTATCCATTTTCCTGGAACACTTTTTCTCTCCATAACCAAACACCAGATTCAGCTATGTTATACCAACCGTCAAAGTTAAAGTTGGTGTTGTTTTCTGCAGCCTGGAAATCTTCAGTAAAGAACGGGTCGCCCACTTCAACCGGCAGTTCACCAATCCTCTCACCGTCAAGGTTAATATCAGTTGCATAACGGGATACGAACTGGTATGTAGTGTTGAACTTGGTAAGGATACCTGTAATGCTGCCGTTACCTGTTGCAACAGGTGTACCTGCATAGTCTGCAAAAGAACCTGTCCTGAAAGGCAGTGTATAAGTCTCCTCTTCAGAGTTAGTTATATAAGTAAGGGTTTGCCCACCTGCGTCAACGTTTGCTGCGTTGTAGTATGTCTGGTTAAGTGAACCATCAGTAAACTGAACGCCCTCAAAACGGATAAGCCTTCCTATGTAGCTATCGTTAATCTGGCTAAGGTCTGTTATTACGTTTACCAGTTTAGACTCTTCAATAACTGTACAAGCCCTGAAAATATGGTTTGCATAAAGCTCAGCAGGTATCTGACCAACGTTGCTGCCAAAAAGAGCCCCTATCTGAAGGGTGTTGCTCCTTATTTGTGTGTAAAGGCCGTCAAGTTTAATATAAACTTTTCTTCCCACACCATAATCAGTAAACAGGTCAGTCTGGTTTACCTGTATAGAGAAGCCAATGTTACCCGCGCGAAGTTCGCCATTCTCATCTGCAACAATATTGTTAAGGTAAATTGTCTTGTAAAAGTTACCCCCTTTGTCGCTCGATACTACCACAGCTTCTATATAATCATCAGCATTTTCGTCTGCAGCCTGGTAAAGGGTAGCAACACTTGTAGCCTGGTTATATATTTCTTCAACAGTTTTAGTTGCAGTGATAGAAGTTTCTGTACACTCCAGTGCAGGAATGTTGTAATCGTCATCATTAACACAGCTGGTAAGGGTACCTGCTGCAAGCGCCATGAATAAAATTGATTTTAAAAATTTAGTTTTCATATCTAATTTTTGTTTAATTAAAAGTTGAGATAAAGGTTTACGAAATAGTTCCTTCCGTAACCGAAAAAGTATTTAGGGCCAAAAGAACGTGCAGGGCCTGCCATATCCTGGCTAAGCTGCCTGTAGTTGGCATTCCTTGCCTGCTCAAAACCACCTGTTTTATATGAAAAATCGAACAGGTTGTTGATGCTTGCAAATATGCCAAGGGTCTTATCACCAATCCTCCATGACTTACCGCCTGTAAGGTTAATAATAGTGGCAGGGTCTAATTTTTCCTGCTTCAGTAATTGCCTTGCACCTGCTTCAGTAGCTTCAGGGAAAGGGAAACCATCTATATCTTCGTTGTTTATAAAGAAGTTGTCTGTCCTTAATAACGGCGAAATATCTATATAATTGTCGGCAAGGTAGTTAACACTCGCGCCAATCCACCAATAGTGCGGATCCCTATACTCAAGGTCAAACGAGTATGCCTGCTGAGGCATCCCCGGCTGCTTGTAGTCTTTCATTGTAGAACGTCCGAAATCTATAGTAGAACGGAAGTTATCAACGTTAAGCTTTACGTTAGGGTCGCTGTTAAAGGTATACTGACCGTAAGCAGCAACCGCAGTAGCCTTAATGGTAGAAGTAATCTGGTATTCTATACCAAGCTCACCGCCTATGTTCTGCTTATCTAAGCCGGTAACAATTTCTGCTGCAAAAGCATTGTTAAGCCTCTGGCCAGCCTGTCCATTGGTGCCGTCTCCTTCAGGAATAACAAGTGCAAGACCTTCCGCATAGTAGAAGCTGATGTCGGTAACATCTGTAATCCTTGAGAAGTAACCTGTAATACGTGCTTTTAATTTAGGAGCCCTTATGATATAGCTGATGTCTCCGCCATAAATGGTTTCGCTTTCAAGGCCTTCAACAATATTGTTATTTAACCTGGCATTGCTGAAAGTATTCCTTAATGTTGGTGCCTTTGTCATGAAGATACCATTGAAGTCGAACATGTGGCGGCCTGTAAATTTATAAGTAAAGCCTCCTTTAAAGCCAAAGTTGTTGAAGGTGCGCTCTTCGCTTTTACCAAACGAGTTGGTAGAATAGTTACCATTTTGGTATATACCTTCTCTCTGGTATTCTGTCCATGAATAGTTCTGTGCAAGGTAGAACTCTGTTTTGCCATAGTTGAACCTGAACTGTGTAAAGGCATCAATAATATCGGCAAACAGGTTGTAGTTATAACCAAACTCATCGCCCACACCTACTACTCGGTTAGGGTTATTAAGGTCGCTTTGCCTTGCATCACCGATAAGGAAAGGGTCTATATCAAGGTAACCGCTACCGCCTAAAAGGTCTAACAGGTTCTGGAAGTTGTGCGACTTCAGTTTCCTGTAGGTAATACCAGCATTTAGCACGATATGGTCTGTAAGCTGAGAGTTTAAGATAGAGTTTGCAGTAAACATACGGTCATCCGTCCTGTCTTCATACAGTACTGCAAGGCTTTCGCCGTTCTCAATGTTATCCCTGTACAATTTGTCCCAGTCAATTTGCCTGTTGGCAAGGAACCTTTCTCTTGCAAGATTTGCATACAGTTGGTTTTCAGGGCTGTCGCCTACGTAAACCGGTTCCTGTGCATCGGGTGCAGGGAACTCAAATTGTGTAGTATAAAAACTTGGCAGGTTCCTGTAGTAAGTTGGGTCAGGGTTCCTGGTATAGTTAAAATCGAGCCTGCTGTTACCAATTTTACCAAACTGGTAAGCAATGTTAGTGTTAAGCGTGTTCTTCTCGTTTATTTTCCAGTAGTGGCCCAGCATAAAAATAGGCTCCTCTACGTCTTTATCGCGAGAGTTCCTTTTTTCACCATTCTGCCATCCCCAGTAAGAATTGTACTTTTCACCAGCAAGGTCTATAACTTCCTGAGTGTTAGGAGAGTTTTTGCCGCGGCTGTTTTGTGCATATATACTGGTAAAGTTAATACTGTGGTGGTCGTTTATCTTCTTCTCCACGCTTGCAAAGAATGAGTTTGCATCATAATCGGTACCTTCAAAGTAGCCTTCCTGAGCCCACCTTCTTGAAGCTGAAATTACATAAGCCCAGCCGTTCTCATCCATACCGGAAGCATGGGTAGCCATTGCCCTCCAGCTGTAGTTGGTATTGGTTCCTGAAAATGATATCCTGCTTCCGGGCCTGAAAGTAGATGCCCTTATGTTTATTTCCTGTGTACCCAATATACCGCCAAAAGTATAATCAGATGCATCAGAGCCTATGGTAAACTCCTGGTTACGGGTTACATCATTAAGTCCGCCCCAGTTGCTCCATTGCGGCCTTCCGTCATAAAGTTTATCCATTGGCACACCATTTATCATGGTCTTACCATATTCGTTGTCAAGTCCCCTAACGCGGAATCTTGCCTGTCCAAAATCAAAAGCGGCAGCCTGCATAAAAATATCCCTCGAGGCCTGCAATAAGCCCGCTGTACTTTCAGAGTTCCCGTTGTCATCTCCCAAATCACTCTCTGTCAGCGTTATAAGGCTTAGCTGTTGTTCAGAGGTAATGTCCTGTTCAAGCGCAACAACACCAATATCAAGTGTCTGGCCCTCTGTTACCTGCAGTGTAAACGTCTGCGTAACATAGCCCGTGCTCCCTACCGTAAGAGTAAGGTTACCTTTAGCAACTTTTTCAAAGGTAAACACACCCTGCACATTAGTAAGTGCAGTCTGGTTTGTTCCTTCAAGTGTTGCCACAACATTCTGGATAGGCTGCTGCGTTTTTGAATCGACTACTTTACCCGTTATCAATGCCGTTTGCTGCGACCATGCCACAACCGCCTGCACTGTGAGTAAAAGGCTGAATACTAGTTTTTTCATAGATAAAATTAAATTATTTCCTTTTTTGTCAAGTTAAATATTTCTTAACGGGCGCAAATGTACACCATTTAAAATAATTAACTACTTTTGGCACCCGTTTTGTTATAAAACTTGATGTTAAATTAATATATGTTAAATAATGATTAGAAAATCAATTGTCCTCTTTTTTGTGTTATTCTCATTTTTTGCTGCCATAGCACAGCAAAAACAGTATAAAGTTCATACAATTGCTTTTTATAACTGCGAGAACCTGTTCGACACAACGAACGACCCGAAGATTAATGACGAGGAATGGCTGCCGAGTGGTTCGCAAAGCTGGACACCCGAAAAATACCAGAAAAAACTTGACAACCTTAGTAAGGTAATATCTGAAATAGGCGTGGGAGAAAACCCTAACTCGCCAACTGTTTTAGGTGTGGCGGAAATTGAAAACCGCAAAGTGCTGGAAGATTTGGTTAAACAGCCGCTGCTGGTGAATAAAGATTATGGCATTATTCATTTCGATTCTCCTGATAAAAGGGGTATAGATGTTGGGCTGCTTTACCAAAAAAAGCACTTTAAGCCCACCAGCTATAAAAACATTCCGCTTATCATTTACCGTAATGCCGAAAATGTGAAGGCAAAGAAAGACGAAGAAGAAAAAACAGATGATAAAACAGAAGCCGATAATTTGGGCAGGGTATATACCCGCGACCAGTTATTAGTTTCGGGACTGCTTGATGGCGAGGAAATACACTTTATAGTAAACCACTGGCCTTCACGCTCTGGCGGAGAAAAGCGCAGCAGCCCTTTCCGAGAGGCGGCTGCTGCTCTAAATAAAAAGATAATTGATTCGCTTTACCAGATAAACCCTAACGCTAAAATCATCACAATGGGCGACCTTAACGATGGCCCTTATAATAAAAGTGTGAAAAAAGTACTGGGTGCACAGGCTAAAAAAGAAGATGTGCAAAAGCAGGGGTTATTTAACCCTATGGAAGAGATGAGCGACAGGGGTATTGGTACACTTGCCTACCGCGATGCATGGGATCTTTTTGACCAGATGATCGTTTCTGAACCGCTTATCCGTAAAGATTACTCTAACTTTACCTTTTGGAAAGCGGGAGTGTTCAATAAAGGTTACCTTATGCAGGCATCGGGCCAGTACAAAGGCTACCCTGCCCGTAACTGGAACGGTGTTCCCGGCTACAGCGACCACTTCCCGGTTTACCTGTACCTGATAAAACAGATGTAATTTCCATTACAATATATTATAAGGTTAGCTTCGGCTAACCTTTTTTATTTAGTACTTTTAGTACATAATTTTAATGACAACAATTATGGCAGTAATGAAACCCTTTAACCTTACTAAATGGATAGAAGATAACCGTCACCTGCTTAAACCGCCCGTTGGCAATAAAAACATTTACCCGCTTTCTGACGATTATATTGTTATGGTAGTAGCCGGGCCAAATGCGCGTAAAGATTACCATTATAATGAAACCGAAGAGCTTTTTTACCAGCTTGAGGGCAGCATTAAAGTAGTAATACAGGAAGACGGCGAGCGGAAGGAAATGGAACTTAATGCCGGCGACATGTACCTGCACCCCGGTGGCGTGCCGCATTCGCCAAGCAGGAGCGAGGGGAGCATAGGCCTCGTGATAGAGCGTAAAAGGGCAGGCAAAGGCTATACCGATGGTTTGTTATGGTTTTGCGAGAACTGTAACAACAAACTGCATGAGGTATATTTTGAGCTGAATGATATTGAGAAAGATTTTCTGCCGCATTTTGAACATTACTATAATTCGAAAGAGCTGCGTACCTGCGATAAATGCGGTACTGTAATGGCAACAGACCCTAAATTTGTGAAGTAGTAGGTAAAACTGCTCTTTAAATGAAAGATAATTATTTAGTAACCCGCTAAACAGGTTAAAATTATCAGAATTATAAAAAAGGGCTATATTTGTGAATTAATAACAATAAACAACATAAAAGTTAAATATGGCAACACTAACCGATAACTTCGGCATACAGGAAGCCCTTGCCAAGCTGGGTATAAAAGAAATTAACGACGGTACTTCTACCGGTAGCAACAGCTTTGCTAATGGCGATATCATAGAATCTTATTCGCCGGTAGATGGCACACTTATAGCAAAAGTAAAAGCTTCTACAGAAGAAGATTATGAAACTGCCATGGCAAAAGCAACCGAAGCCTTTAAAAGCTGGAGGCTTGTGCCTGCACCCAAGCGTGGCGAAATTGTGCGCCAAATGGGTGATGAGCTTCGCAAGTATAAAGAACCGCTGGGGCAGCTTGTTTCTTATGAAATGGGTAAGAGCCTGCAGGAAGGCCTTGGCGAAGTACAGGAAATGATAGACATCTGCGATTTTGCAGTTGGCTTATCGCGCCAGTTATACGGGCTTACCATGCACAGCGAAAGGCCAATGCACCGCATGTATGAGCAGTGGCACCCGGTTGGTGTTGTAGGTATCATTTCTGCATTTAACTTCCCTGTAGCGGTATGGAGCTGGAACTCTATGATTGCCTGGATATGCGGCGATGTATGTATATGGAAACCAAGCGAAAAAACACCACTTTGCGGTATAGCCTGCCAGAATATTATTAAAACCGTACTGGAAAGAAATAATGTGCCGGAAGGTGTTAGCTGCCTTATCAACGGCAGGGAAATAGCCGAGCGCATCAATAACGATAAGCGTATTCCGCTTGTGTCGTTTACGGGCTCTACACGTGTGGGCCGTCATGTATCTAAAACCGTTGCCGAGCGTTTTGGTAATACCATATTGGAGCTTGGCGGAAACAATGCCATAATAGTATCTGAACACGCCGATATCAATATGGTGCTTGTGGGTGCTGTGTTCGGTGCTGTGGGTACAGCAGGGCAGCGTTGCACCACCACAAGGAGGCTTATCATACACGAAAGTATGTATGATAAAACCCTTGAGGTGCTTAAGAGCGCTTATGGCCAGTTAAAAATCGGTAACCCGCTGGACAGTAATAACCACGTGGGCCCGCTTATTGATAAAGATTCTGTAAGCAACTATCTTAACGCCATAGAAAAGGCTAAAGCCGAGGGCGGTAAAGTAATTGTAGAAGGCGGAGTTATGCAGGGCGAAGGCTACGAAAGCGGTTGCTACGTAAAGCCATGCATTATAGAAGCCCAAAATAATTTTGAAATAGTACAACACGAAACATTTGCCCCGATACTCTATGTAATGAAATACAGCAAGCTTGAAGATGCTATTGCTATGCAGAATGACGTTCCGCAGGGATTATCTTCTTCTATCTTTACCCAAAATATGAGGGAAATGGAACTTTTCCTTAGCCAGGCGGGTTCTGATTGTGGTATTGCCAATGTAAACATAGGTACATCCGGCGCTGAAATTGGCGGTGCTTTTGGTGGTGAGAAAGAAACAGGCGGAGGACGTGAAAGTGGTTCTGATGCATGGAAAGCTTATATGAGAAGGCAAACCAACACCATTAACTACGGTTCTGAACTGCCATTGGCACAGGGTATCCGTTTTGATTTGTAATTCATCATCTTATACTATAAAGTATTTAATGCAAAAGGCAGCCGAATGGGCTGCCTTTTGTTTTATTATTTTATTTCCATTCCGACTGAAATGGAGGAATCATTTTATTTTGAGATTTCTCAATTTCGCTTCGCTTCATTCGAAATGGAACTAAACTTTGGGGATTGTTATGCTTTCCATTTCGAGCTTGTCGAGAAATCTATTCTTTATTTGGGATTTCGCCACTACGCTAACGCTACGGTCAAAATTGAAAAATATTCAAATATCAACGCTCTACTTTATCCACAAACTATCGGTAAAATAATGACGGCAGTCCATAAAATTATGGGCAACGGTAAGGCCGGTTTCAGTAGCCAGTTGTTTAATGTCATCAGGATTGTATTTTTGTGACAGCTCCGTCCATATCATTTCATCCTTTTCAAAATAAAAAGTAGTGTTAAGTACAGTGCTATGAAAGTGCTGTTTCTTCAGGCTCACCAGGTAACTGTTAACCTCCCCGCTTTTTGGATTGTAGTCACAGTAAAAATCAAACTGATCCAATTTAATATCGGCATCAAGCTCATCGTTAATACGCTTAAGCAGATTCATGTTAAATGCCTTGGTAATACCATGCGGGTCGTCATAAGCCTTTTGTATGGTGCGCGGATTCTTTTTTAAGTCCATACCCATCAGCAGCATATCGCCTTTATGCATACCGGCATTAAACTTCTTAAGCAGGTTTACCGCTTCCTCATGCCTGTAGTTGCCAATGTTGCCACCTAAAAACAGGAAAAGGTTCGGTTTGCTGTTTTGTGCGAGGCCATTTAGTATTTCAAAATAATCGCCGGTTTGCGGTTGCATATCTATGTCCGGCAAAACTGCCCTAACATTTTTTTCAAGCGTATCTATAGCTTCCTGAGAAATATCAATGGGTATATAAGTAAAGTTTGCACCTTTAGCCATAAAAGTGGCCAGCAGGTGGCGTGTTTTCATACCATCGCCACAACCAAATTCTACAATATTAAACTCCTGGTTGGCAAAAGGCAGTTGCTGCAATATCCTGTCCGACTGCTGCGAAAGTATTTCAAACTCACACCCGGTTGGGTAGTACTCAGCCATTTTCATGATTTGCATAAAAATACGGCTGCCGTTATCATCATAAAAGTATTTTGATGAAAGATGTTTTTCCTTGCCCGAAAGCCCTTCCAGTACATCTTCTGCAAAAGGCGTGGTGGTTATTGTTGTTGCTGTGTTCATGGTTCTTTTGTTATTTTTTTACAAGCCGGATGGCGTTAAACTGCCACCGTTCCTGCGGGTGAAAAAAGTTGCGGTAAGTAGCCCGGCTGTGCCCGGGGCTGGTTGCACATGATGCCCCGCGAAGCACCATCTGGTTTATCATGAATTTGCCGTTATATTCTCCAACTGCTCCGTCTGCTTTGGCAAAACCGGGGTAGGGCAGGTAGGCACTGTGTGTCCACTCCCAGCGTTTGCCCCAGTCTAATTTTTCTGAGGCAGCTTCCCATTCAAACTCTGTTGCCAGCCGCATGCCTTTCCATTCAGCATAGGCTGCCGCTTCATAAAAGCTAATGTGTGTAACCACAGCATCGGGGTTTATATCGGTAAGCCCGCTCATGGTGTACTGTTTCCACTGTCCGTTTATTTTGTACCAGTACATGGGGGCATCAATATTATTTTCGTTGAGCCACGCCCAGCCTTCATCCAGCCAGTAATTAAAATCAGTATAGCCGCCGGCTTCCATAAAAGCTATATATTCGGCATTTGTAACCAACTGGTTGGCTATCTCAAAACGGTTGAGATATACTTTGTGCCTGCCAAGCTCATTATCATAACAAAATCCGTTACCGTTGTAGCCTGTCTCATAAACTCCTTCTTCAATAATAATAAATCCGCTACTATCATTTACCTGGCTTTCCCAGTCAATAGCTTTATTATATATGGGGAATGTGGGATTACAGCCTAATATATATTTTATGTCTGCCAGTAAAAGCTCCTGATGCTGCTGCTCATGGTTAATGCCCAGCATTACCAGCTCGTGTATGCTTTCGTTTTGCAAGGCAGCTTCCATGTGGCTATCTACATATTTGCGATATTCGTAAACAGCATCAACTCCCGGCCTTGTTATGGCGCCCCTGTCAGCCCTGAATGTCCTGTCGCCTATATTGTTATAGTAGCTGTTAAACAGGAAGCAAAAATCTGCATCAAAAACCTTATAACCCGGCAGGTGCTTTGTCAGGATAAATTCTTCAAAAAACCAGGTGCTGTGTGCAAGGTGCCACTTGGGCGGACTCACAAATACGGCAGGCTGGGGTATATAGTCTTCTGTGTGCAGCACACGGCATATTTCTTCAGTGCGCTGCCTTACAGAAAGGTAGTCTTGTAACAGGTTCATTAGCAATAGATATATTACTAATTTACAAATAATGCAGTGCGGCTGGTTTTTTCCTACTTATTTTAACCAAAAAATAACAGTTGTAGTAGAAGAAGCGCAACCTTTATACAATTAATGCATCTGTATACAAAAAACACGTACTTATGAAAAAAATAATTCTTTTTGCAATGATGTTATCTCTGTCGGTTGCATGTAGCGGTGATGATGATAACAATGATGTTGTTTGTACCGAAGAGGCACGTGCCGGGTTAAACGTAACGGTTAAAGATGCCGAAACTGCCCAGGTGCTTGGAGAAGGCGTTACAGTTGTTGCCGCAGATGGTGCTTATACCGAAACACTCCAGTATCTTGATGCGCCGGCTCAGTTTGTAGGGGCTTGGGAGCGTGCAGGTACTTATACGCTTACTGTTACCGCAGAAGGTTATGAAACCTTTACATCGCAACCGATAGCCGTGGGAGAAGATGAGTGCCATGTAATCAGCGAAATAATAACGGTGCAGCTACAGCCTGCAGACTAACCGGATATTTCTTGATACAGTCTTGCTTATCAAAGAATTAGATTTAGTATAAATAACCGACAGTATTTGCTTTATTAAGATAATACTGTACATTTGCACCACACAAATAAAAAAAGAAATAAAATGCGTTTCAAAAAACTTACATATCAGCTTAACGATGCAGGAGAAAGCATTCTTGCGTTGGCGCCTGGTTTTGTAGCGCAGTTTAGTTTTAAATAGATATTTATAACTTACAAATATATAAGCCCGGAACCTATAAGCTCCGGGCTTTTTTTATGCCATGATTTTAAACATTGCACAACATACAGTATTTAACCAGACAGGGTGGAACTTACTAATGAGTGAGCTGGACTACCTATGCACTGAACCGGATATTTCCTCTTGAAAGGAGAGAAATGCTTTCGCATGAGCAAGGCCCGGTTCTGTTACAGGAACCGGGCTTTTTATTTTAAATAAGTTCTGATAAACAATTATATATGACAGATTAGTAATGGGGTTCATCTGAAAAAGTTGAATCCGTAACAGCTAAAGCTATGGAAACAACAACACTTAAAACGGTGCTGCCGGGCGCAGCGGCCACAGGTTTTACCGATATGGTAAACAGGGCATACAGCCAGCAACAGGTGCTTACAGGCAATAAGGGTACGCTGCAAAGTACTATAGCCGCACATTTTGCACAAATGAGTGCAACATGCAACCTATGGAAGCGAGATACCTTCAGGGCGTTATTGCTGCACCTGTATGAGCAGCGTTGTTTTAGTGTGGTGCGTATGCCCGATTATATAGATGTACTTGCGGCTATGAGTAGCTTTGGTAATAAGCTGGTGCGCGATGTGGAAGTATGGCAAAAAACCGACAGCACTCCGGATGAGCAATTAGCATCATTAATACGGCACTGTTTTGCAAAATATCCTGTACCACAGTTTATGGAGCATGTATTTGCTACCGGCAATAAAATACACATGTATTGGTATGTTCAGCTTGGCAGGGGTGAAAGCATATTGGCATTAAGTGGTTTTCCTGTAAAATTTACGAATAAAATGAGCCACTTTTTCAGGCTTACACCTGCGGGTTATACCGTAAATCAGGCAATAAGGCGTGCGCAGGCACTTGGCTATGGCGCAGGCACAGAGCGTGCAGAAATGATGGCATGGAGCATGCTCGCAGACGGTTTTGAGCATGAAGCTTTTTGGAGCGGTGTTATACAATTTATATGCAATGCAGAGGATACCATAACTCTTGACAAGTTGCAGGTTGTATTGCAGTATGTAGAGAGCCTTAGGGTGTATCAGCCACAAATGAGCATGCAGGGTCGTACTTGGGCAGCTTTGTTGCGGCAGGCCGAAGAATGGCATGCAGAGCAGGCAAAAAGGCGTGCGGAGGAAGACCGCCTTTACTGGTCAAAGTCGGGTATAAGAGCTTTGCGTGTAGAAAAGGACGAGGCAGTTTTTACAACGGTTGAACTTACCGATTCTGAGATGTTGTATGAGGAAGGTGCAGAGATGAGCCACTGTGTAGCCAGTTATGATTATGACTGCTATGAGGGTAATATAGCAATATTCTCATTGCGCCGCTACACGAAAGGTGAGGAAGGTTTTACACGTTTGGCTACCGTTGATGTGTCTTTAACGGAGAGAGAAATCGTAGAAGCTAAAGGTAAATATAATGCCTACGTTACGGATGATGTACAGGCTTTACTTGTAATGTGGGCCAAACAGGAAAACCTTGTTTTAGCTCATGTATATGATGACGGTTTTTATGAGCCTGCACCGGTAGTTGTGCAACGACCACAGGCAGAAGCTGAACCTGTATGGATATGGTTGAAATTTGCTTTCTTCATATTATTGATATCAATGAAGATGTGCAGCAGCAACAGACAGGAACCTGCATACAGGTTCGAAAAGATGCCGGATGGCTCAGTCAGGCTGGAGCAGTTTGACCGATAGTTTGCAAGGGGCAGCTTGCCTGCCCCTTTTATTATTATTTAAAAAAATATAAATCGCCGAAAGGCAAATGATAAAAGATATGGGCATTAACACCTATGAAGTGATGTACATCCAGGCGAGGGACAATTACCCGTATAACGTGGATGAATGCATTGAGAAATTACAATATGTAATAGCGGCAGATGATGAGCATGCCGGCGCACACTGCCTTATGGGGCAGATTTATGATGAGCAGCTTAATGATTATAAACAGGCAGAGTATTACTACCGTATGGCATTATACCTTGATAAGGAATATACCACTACATACTACTATTACATAAACCTGCTTATTAACCACAACAGGCTCGATGAAGCATTAAAGGTAATTGATATAGGCCTTACTGTGCAGGGTATAGATGTAGCCACTATGTATTACTACAAAGGGCTCTTATATGAAAAATATGAGATGTACAGGTCGGCGACAGAATATTATACCGAAGCTAAAAAGCACTGCATGAACAACTATTTCATGAGCCAGCTTGACGAGCAGCTTAAACGGGTTAAAGACAAAAAAGCCCTGCTGAAGAAGTCAGAAAAAAAGGAAGGCAAAAAGTCCACGAAAAAGGATTCTTCCAACTAAGAACGAGCCGCCTAAGGGCGGCTTTTTTACTTTTAGCTATTAGCTATCAGCTATCAGATTTCAGCTATCAGATTTCAGATTTCAGATTTCAGATTTGGAAAAACAACTAAGTTACGAATAACCAGTAACCTAAAAACCAACAACTCGCAACGCTCAACCGAAACGATTGACAATTAACCCGCAACCCGCAACGCGCAGTTACCTCCCCGGTATTGCGGCTATCAGTTTTTTGGTATATTCTTTTTGCGGATGTTCGTAAAGTGCATCGGCTTCGTTCATTTCTTCTATGCGGCCTTTGTTCATAACCACGACCTGGTCGCTCATGTATTTAACAACAGCAAGGTCGTGCGAAATGAAAATATAGGTAAAGCCGAAGTTCTCCTTTAATTCGTTAAGCAGGTTAAGCACCTGCGCCTGTACAGAAATATCCAGAGCAGAAACCGACTCGTCGCACACTATAAGTTTTGGTTGCAGGGCAATAGTGCGTGCAATGCCAATACGCTGTCGCTGCCCTCCGCTAAACTCATGCGGGTAGCGGTTAAAATGTTCGGCGCCAAGCCCAACGCGGTTTAGTATTTCGAGTGTTTTTGCTTTTCGCTCCCTGTGGTTTTTATAGAGTTTGTGCACCTGCATAGGCTCCATAATGGCACGGCCCACCGTTAGCCTCGGGTTTAAGGATGAATACGGATCCTGGAATATGATCTGTATTTCTTTACGCAGTTCGCGTATTTGTTTTGCTGAAAGTAGCGAAAGGTCGGTGCCACGATATTTTATAGTGCCTGCCGTAGGCTTATCCAGTTGCAGTATAGCATTGCCGAGGGTAGATTTGCCGCAGCCGCTTTCGCCAACCAATCCCAATGTTTCACCTTCATAAATGGTAAAGCTTACATCGTTCACCGCTTTAAACTTTATATCCTTACCAAAAAGCCCTGTAGAGGAAACATATTCTTTCTCTACATTAATAATTTCCAGCAATGGTATTTGAGTATAAAGCTTTTCATGTTCAGCCTGTCGTTGCTCAGGTGTAACTTCTGTTTTATTAACTGTGCCCGTAAGATAATCCTGAATGGTAGGCAGGCGTTTAAGCCTCACATCCAGTGAAGGGCGCGAGTTAATAAGCGCTTTTGTGTAAAGGTGCTGCGGGTTATTAAATATACTTTCAGCGTTGCCCTGTTCCACAATTTCACCCCGGTACATTACCAACACCCTGTCTGCAATTTCAGATTCCAGCGAAAGGTCATGCGATATGAAAATAATGCTCATGCCCGTTTCCCGTTGCAGCTCTTTTAGCAGCAATATTATTTCTTTCTGAACGGTGACATCAAGCGCCGTGGTGGGCTCGTCGGCTATTAGTATCTTAGGCTTGCATGCAATAGCCATTGCTATCATTACCCTTTGCTTTTGCCCGCCGGAAATTTCGTGCGGGTAGCGGTTGTATATTTTTTCCGGCTCAGGCAGCTTTACTTTTTCAAAAAGTGAGAGTACCTCTGTCTTTATCTGCGTGGCAGAAAGTTTGGTGTGCTGCTTTAGTATTTCGGCAACCTGGTAACCACATTTAAGCGAAGGGTTAAGAGAGCTCATAGGCTCCTGGAATATCATGCCAATTGCATTGCCGCGCATCCTTTGCAGCTCCTTCTGCGGAAGCGCGGCAATATCTTTTCCTTCAAACAGTATAGCCCCTTTTGTAACCTGTAAAACCCCTTTGGGCAAAAGCCCCATTACCGCCAGCGAGGTAACCGACTTACCGGAACCCGATTCGCCCACTATACCCAATATTTCGTTTTGGTGCAGCACAAAGTCGCTGTCCTTAACAATGGGCAGCCACTGGCCTTCTTTCCGGGCCGATATGGTTATTTGGTTTACTTGCAGAAGGGGTTGCTCCATCTATATTATTTTCCCGGGAATGCTGCTTTCCTTTTTTCAAGGAATGCTGTTGTGCCCTCTTTAAAATCTTCTGTACCGAATGATTCGCCAAATGCTTTTATTTCTGCTTCATAGCCGTTTACGCCGTCTTCAAAATTGGCATTTACCGCCTTAATAGCTTTTGCAATGGCAACCGATGAATTTTTAAGGATTTTACCCGCTAAGCCCTTGCAGTATTCTACAAGTTCCGGTTGCGGTACTACATGGTTTACAAGCCCCCATGCCTTCGCCTCTTCGGCACCAATCATTCCGGCAGTCATTATCATTTCCATAGCGCGGCCTTTGCCCACAAGCTGAGGTAAACGCTGCGTGCCGCCATAGCCCGGTATCACACCAAGCGAAACTTCGGGCAAGCCCATCTTTGCGTTATCTGACGCTATACGGAAGTGTGCCGCCATAGCCAGCTCCAGGCCACCACCAAGTGCAAAGCCATTTACTGCCGCAATAACGGGTGTAGCAAGGTTCTGCACAAAATCAAAAAGCAGTTCCTGCCCTTTTGCTGCGAGCTTTTCGCCCTCCTCTACAGAAAAATTGGCAAACTCAGCTATATCTGCCCCTGCCACAAATGCTTTTTCGCCGCTGCCGGTAACAATTATAACTTTTACAGCGGTATCTTCATTAAAAGTTTTAAAGGCATTGTGCAGTTCTTCTATTGTGGCTTTGTTAAGCGCATTTAGCTTGGTTGGCCTGTTTATGGTTATAATACCTATGCCGCCTTCAGCTTCCGCCAGTATGTTTTCGTAGTTCATTTTTTCAGGTTTATGGTTATATATTGTTTGTTGTTTCAGTACTGTCTTCTTCGGTTATAGGAAAGGTAACAATAAACATTGTGCCCTTGCCACGCTCACTTTCAAAAGTGATGCTGCCGTTATAGTTCTCCACAATATTTTTAATAATACCAAGCCCAAGCCCCATTCCGCTGGTCTTGGTGGTAAACTTGGGTTCAAATATACGGTTCTTGTTTTCCATGCTTATACCCTTGCCGTTATCTTTAACACAAATACGGGCATTGCTGCCTTCGCGGTACACCCTTACTTCTACAAGCGGGTCGGGCTTATTGTCGGGCATTGCCTGTATGGCATTTTTAACCAGATTGGTAATTATACGTATCAGTTGGGTGCGGTCCATCCGGGTAATAACCTCCGGCTCATCTGCAATAAAGGTAATGTAGCTTTCATTGAATATTTCCAGCGCAAGCTGCACAATTTTTACCATGTTAATTGTTTCATTCTGCTGTGCGGGCATAGAGGCAAAGCTCGAAAATGCCGATGCAACCGATGTCATGGTATCAATCTGCTGGATAAGGGTAGAGGCAAACTCGTCCATCTTTTTACGGATATCAGGGTCTTCAGGGTTAAACCTGCGCTGAAAGCTTTGTACGGTAAGGCGCATTGGTGTAAGCGGGTTCTTTATTTCGTGCGCAACCTGTTTCGCCATTTCGCGCCATGCCTGCTCACGCTCACTCTGTGCCAGTTTGGCGGCGCTCTCTTCTAGGTCATCTACCATAAGGTTATATGCCTTAACCAGCTGGCTTATTTCCTGTGGCGAATCTTTCTGGTCTATCTTTTCATTTGCACTGCTAAGGCGTATTTCGGTAATCCTGTCGCTTATTGCTTTTAACGATTTTGTAATATAACTTGATAGGAAATAGGCTATAATTATAGAAATAAGCAGCATGAACGAATATACCTGCGCAAAACGTATCATGAAATTTTTTACTTCCTTTTCATAATAACCGTCGTCTTCTATATAGGGCAGGCTTAATATGCCAAGCGGCTTAAACTTAGTATCTTTTATATAACTGTAAGAAGAGCGGTACTTATTCCCTTTTTCGGAAGTAAGCAGGTCAACAAACCGCTTTTCGGCTGTAGAGCGCACAATGCGCAATATCCTGTCGGGTATCTTCTGGCTCAGCGTATCTACAGAAAAGGCTGCTTTAGAGGATTTAAGCAGGTGCCCGTTAAGGTCGTAAATGTTAATCTCCATGCTGTGGATATTGGCAAGCTCATGTATGCGCTCGCGGAATATTAGTGGCAGGTTTTCTGTAGTAAGCGGATAGGTAGTTGTGCTGAGAATGTAGTTGATGTGTTCTTTTATGGCTTTTTCCTTACGGTCAACACGATCCTGGTGGTAGTCTTTGGCTTCTTTATCAAACTGGTAAATAGAAACTGCGGCAATTAGCAGAGAGGCGATAAGCGTAATGAATATCATCGACATGAATATCCTTACCCGCAAAGACCACCTTTTTATCTTTAACCGTTGCTTCATCCTTTCAGGAGTTGTTCTTTTCCCTTATGCGTTTGTAAAATTTAAACCCGAGCATAAGCAATATGGCAAATGCCATAATACCGATAACGCCATATACCCAGTTTATCGCATTTTTTAAAATTACCAAAAAAACAACAGCAAATAAAATAATTGTAGCGCCTTCATTCCACAAGCGCATAAAGTTGGTGGAGTATTTTACTTCATCCTGTTGTAACTGCTTAAATATTTGGTGGCATTTAAGATGGTAGAGGTACAGCAGGAAGACAAAAGCCAGCTTTACATGCATCCACGAAAAGTTGAGCCACACCGCACCACGCTGGGTACCAAACAGCATAAGGAAGGCAAAGAGGCTTGCCAGTAGCGCCGAGGGCCATGTGATAATGTACCATAGCCTGTAGCTCATCAGCTTGTATTGTTTGGTTAAAATTTCCTTTTCAGGAGATGGCTTTTCATGCGCCTCTATATGGTATACAAACAGGCGCACAATATAAAATAACCCGGCAAACCAGGTTATTACAAAAATGAGGTGCAAAGATTTTATATAGTCGTAGTAGGGTTCCATTACGTTTCTTTTAACTGTGTGTCCATTTCCTTTTTAAGGAAAATACCTGTTATTAAAGTAGACAATATGTCTGCTATAGGGAACGATACCCACACGCCAAAAATACCAAAAAAATGCGGCAAAATAAGTACCAGCGGTATCAGGAAAAATCCCTGCTTGCTCAGCGTGAGCAGTAATGCTTTTGTAGCCTTGCCCGCTGCCTGAAAATAAGCCGAACCAATTAGCTGAACGGCTATAATGGGAGAAGCGGCAAACACCCACCGCAACGCTCCGGGTGTGTCTTCTATTACAGAAGGGTCTTTTGTAAATACGGCTACAATTGGTTTGGCAAAAATTAAAATTACAGCGAATATCACTATAGCAAGTGCACCCGCATACTTTATGGCTGTGAATATAGACTCGCGCACCCTGCCGTAGTTACCCGCGCCATAGTTATAGCCCGAAATGGGCAGGAAACCCTGTGTTACCCCCAGAACCGGGAAGAGCATGAACATAAGCATACGGCTTATAATGCCGTAAACCGTTACGGCATGTTCACCGCCCTGTTCAAAGAGGGTATGGTTAAGTATTATGGCTAATACACCTATTACACCCTGCCGGGCAAAGGTTACAAAGCTTAGGGAGGTTATTTCTCCCGCCAACTTGTTATGCCATTTAAAATGCTTTAGCTGAAGCCGCAGCTCGCTTTTGTAAATAAAGAACCACACCAGGTAGGCAAAAGCTATAAAGAAAGATGTTGCCGTGGCAAGCGCCGCTCCAAAAATGCCCATGTCAAGCACTTTAATAAACAGTACATCCATGATGAGGTTGCCTAACGCCGAGAGTATCATGGCTGTCATGGCATGGCGCGCCTTATCTTCGGCACGCACCACATTATTACCCATCATGGCAAGCGCCTGAAACGGCACAGCAAGCAGTACCGGTATAAAAAATATACGTGCGGGTTCTGCAATATCGCCGTTGGCGCCAAAAGCGTACAGCATTTCGTTGCTGAAAAACAGGCCTGTGATTACAAAAACCGATGCCAGCCCGAAAGCCATGATAATCTGGTGGGCAAAGGTGTTAAGCGCTTTTTCCTTATTATCGGCACCTAAAGCCCGCGACAGCACCGAGCTGCCGCCTATACCGATAGCCATGCCCAGGGACGATATTAAAAAAGTAAGCGGCATAACTACTGTTAATGCCGCTATAGCAAGCGGGCCAATCCAACGGCCCACAAATATGGTATCTATCAGTATATTTATCGTCATGAACAGTATCCCTACCGATGCCGGAACAGCCTGTTTTATCAGCAGGCTTTTGATGCTTTTGTTAGCCAGGTCGGCAGAGGAGACTGACATTACATTACCGGTGTTTCAGCCGTTACCCATTCTTGTATCCAGTCGGCTACAACACCTGCCCACTCCTCATTATCATTAAGGCAGGGCACTGCTAAAAACTTTTCACCGCCGTGCTCTTTAAAATCTTCGTTGGCACGCATGGCAATTTCTTCGAGTGTTTCAAGACAGTCTGCCACAAAAGCAGGGGTTACTACCGCAAGGTTTTTAATGCCCTTATCAGGCATTTTGTTTATTTCGACATCTGTGTAAGGCTCAAGCCATTTGTCGCCCGAAAGGCGGCTCTGGAAAGTTAATGAGTATTTGTCTTCGGGTATGCCAAGCTCTTCCACAACCAGCCTTGTGGTTTCATAGCATTGGTGGCGGTAGCAAAACTTGTGTGCTGCCGATGGCGTTACGCAACAGGTGTTGTTTATTTTGCAGTGCGACTTGGTTACGTCTGTTTTACGGATATGGCGCTCCGGTATGCCGTGGTAGCTAAACAGCAGGTGGTCATAATCAAAACCTTCCAGTGATGACTTTATGGTTTTAGCCAGCACTTTAATGTAATCGGGCTTGTTGTAAAAAGCAGGCACATCGGTAAAGGTCATGTGCGGGAATTTCTTTTTGCGTATTTCTTCTGCCAGTACTAAAATAGTAAGGGTAGAAGCCATGGCATACTGCGGGTACAGCGGGAAAAGCAATACCTCGGTAACACCCTTGTCGTGCAGTTCCTGCAGTCCCGTTTCTATAGACGGTTTGCCGTAGCGCATGGCAAGTGCAACAGGTACATCTGTTTTTTCTTGTACTTTTTTGTGCATACGCTGCGAAAGCACGGTTAGCGGAGAGCCTTCGTCCCACCATATCTGCTTATAAGCGTGTGCCGAGGCTTTAGGCCTTTTACGTAATATAATGCCGCGTACCAGCAATGCCCTTAACAGGAATGGTACGTCTATAACATATTTGTCCATCAGGAACTCGTCGAGGTATGGCTTTACATCTTTAGGGTCCGGGCTGTCCGGTGAGCCAAGGTTTACAAGTAGTACTCCTTTCATATTTTCTTAAAGGTAATGTTTGTTATTGGTGACACAGCTTCTGCTCAAAAACCATGCGAGATACTGCGCTTATTGCTTTTTTATGAGTTGTTTAGCGATATTCGCTATAAGTCCTAAACTCTTTCATTAATACTCATTAAATATTTTTTAGGCGTGGTGCCAAATTTCTTTTTAAAGGCGGCTATAAAATGGCTCGCCGTACTGTAGCCTATTTTAAGTCCCACTTCATTCACGTTATACGAGCCGCTGTCTAAAAGCTTGCGGGCATACTCCATTTTATAATCAAACAAAAAGCTGTACACACTGTCGCCATATATCTGGCGAAAGCCCATCTTCAGTTTCTTAAGGTTGATGCCCACCTGGTCGGCCAGTTCCTGCAGCCCGGGCGGTTCTGCCATGTTGGCGATAACAATATCTTTTGCCTTGCGTATTTTAATTACATTCTCTTCGTCTATCAAAAACGGACATTGCTCGGCATTCGGGTCTTCAGCACGGTTAAAGTACAGGCTCAGTAATTCGTAAACCTTTCCCTTAAAGTACAATTTTTTGATTGACTGGTGCAGGTTAAAGTGGAAAAGCTGGCTCAGCACAATGGCCATACTCGGGTTTATCTTGTCGTCTTTATAGTATTTCCTGTCTTTGTTGCCTTCACTCAGGAACGGGATATAATCGGCCTCTTCAGAGAAAAAACTATGGAATTTTTTGATGGAAATAAGCACACTCAGCACCCACGAGTGCGGCGCAATTTCGAGGTGTACGGGCAGTTCTTTTTGCGGGTTGTAGAGGAATAACGATACCTCCTCACGCAGGTCGAGCGCATAGCGCCCCTGGTTAAAGATAAACTTGGCACGCCCCTTTACCCCAAAGTGGAACTGAATAAGGTCAACACCCACTTCACGTTCAAAATGCTGGGTTTCATCTGTGTCGTTCTGAAAACACAGTACAAAAAAATTATCCTCAATCTGTATTTCTTCCCCGGTACCCATAGCGGTATTTTTTTAGAAGCAATTTACACTTTACATTTATTTTTTATTTAGAATAGTTCTAAACTATTTTAATGCAAAGTGCTGATTTTATTGCAAATTTAATCTATTTGACAATATCATGTCAATTTCATGCCAAAATATCCGTGAGCGACACAAAAAGAACCTGCAGCGTTATTTTTAAAATAATGTTAATAATAATTTTGTGATACTTTTAGGAAAGTGAGTAATATGGAGAATCATAACGGATCGCGGCACCAGTACTTTTATGCTGTTGGTATAAGTTACAGGAAGGCTGATGCAGCGATGAGGGGAAAATTCAGTTTAAGTACAGAGGGCAGGCACAATGTGCTGTTGCAGGCACAACGCGAAGGCATAGAAAGCCTTTTGGTAGTGAGCACCTGTAACCGTACTGAGATATATGGCTTTGCCCAGCACCCTTTCCAGCTTATTAAATTACTTACTGATAACAGCCAGGGCACTGTAGAAGAATTTCAGAGAGTTGCTTTTGTTTACAAAAATACTGAAGCAATTAACCATGTGTTCAGGGTAGGCTCGGGGCTCGACAGCCAGATACTGGGCGACTTCGAAATTATAAGCCAGATAAAATCAGGATTTACAGAATCTAAAAGCCTTGGGCTTGCCAATGCTTTTTTAGAGCGCCTTGTTAACAGCGTTATCCAGGCGAGTAAGCGCATAAAGAACGAAACCGGGCTTAGTTCGGGTGCAACATCGGTATCATTTGCATCGGTTCAGTACATTATGAACAATGTACCCGATGTGCAAAATAAGAATATACTGCTTTTCGGTACCGGGAAGATTGGGCGCAACACATGCGAGAATCTGGTAAAACACACCAAGAACGACCATATAACCCTTATAAACCGCACTAAGGACAAAGCAGAGAAAATTGCCGGTAAATTTAACCTGCTGGTGAAAGACTATGATGTGCTGCCGCTGGAAATACCTAAAGCCGATGTGCTTATAGTGGCGACAGGCGCACAAACCCCTACTATTGACAGGGATATTATGATGCTGAAAAAGCCGTTGCTGATACTCGATCTTTCTATACCCAAAAATGTAGATGATGATGTTAAGCAGCTTGAAGGCGTTACCGTAGTGCATCTGGATGATCTTTCCAAAATAACCGACGACACCCTTGAGAACAGGAAGAGTCACATTCCCGCTGCCGAAGCAATAATAGCAGAAATTGAGGAAGATTTCATTAGTTGGATGAACGCCAGGAAATTCGCCCCTACAATTAATGCGCTTAAAGAAAAGCTTAACACAATAAAAGAAACCGAATTAAACTTCCAGCGCAAAAAAATCAGTAATTTTGATGAAGAACAGGCCGAAATTATCAGCCAGAGGATAATCCATAAAATTACAACACACTTTGCCAACCACCTCAAAGAAAGGGATACGCTGGTAGACGAAAGTATCGAATGGATAGAAAAAGTCTTCCGTATCGAAAATACTGCAAAATGAACAAAGCCATAAGAATAGGCACACGCGACAGCCAACTGGCGCTATGGCAGGCCCATACTGTACAGGCAAAGCTGGAGCAGCTTGGATATACTACCGAAATTGTAGCTGTAAAATCTGCCGGGGATGTAGTGCTGGATGTACCGCTTTATGAATTCGGTATTACGGGCATTTTTACCAAAACCCTTGATGTTGCCATGATTAAAGGTGAGGTGGATATAGCGGTACACTCTATGAAAGATGTGCCAACCGCCCTGCCAAAAGGTATAGTACAGGCAGCCGTGCTGCAACGTGCCAATACGCTGGACGTGCTTGTGCACAAAGGCGACACTTCTTTTTATACTGCCGAAACTACTATAGCCACGGGCAGCCTTCGCAGGCAGGCGCAATGGCTAAACCGATATCCGCAGCATAATGTAACCGACCTTAGGGGCAATGTTAACACACGCCTGCAAAAGCTGCACGACAGTACTTGGGGCGGGGCTATATTTGCAGCAGCAGGCCTTGAAAGACTGGAGTTCCTGAACGGGGAAACAGTAAGCAGCCCGAATTTTAACGGTTTTGCAGAACCGCTGGACTGGATGATACCCGCACCGGCACAGGGCGCTATGGTAGCCGTAGCCATGGAAAACGACAGCTATTGCCGCCAAGCGCTGGCACAGCTTAACCACGAGCCTACACAAATAGCAACATTTATAGAAAGGCAGTTTCTTAAAAAGCTGGAAGGCGGCTGTACCGCGCCAATAGGTGCGCTGGTTACCTTTTTAGACGGAGAGATTCGGTTTGAAGGCGTACTGCTATCTGTAGATGGTAAGCAAAAGATACATATAGAGTGCACATTGCCTGCAAATGCTGATTACAGCAGCTTTGGCTTGCAGTGCGCACAGGAAGTACTTGATAACGGAGGTACCGAGGTTATGCAGCAGATACGCGCAGTACTGAATAAAAAAGAACAGGGCGATGTTTAAGAATATTTCAAATGTATTGTCAAAAATTTACGGCTTTGTGGATGTGCTCCTCATAGTATTCCTGATTTTTGACTTTGGATTTGAAGATACCCTTTCATCTTGGTTCGATAATAAAACCGTAATATTCGGGTTGCTGATTATAGCCCTCATAGGCTTTAACGTGGCACGCTACATTTATACCCACAAGCCCCCGATGAAAAAAATGCTTAAGGCTAACGTGCTGATACTGGCACTCACGCTTATAAGCGCTACTATTGTTTACCTTTCCGCCGATGAGCTTGACAGGCTGTACAATACCAACCTGGTTATAGATACCGGGCTTATACTTTACTTTTTCCTGAGGCTTACAAGCCTGATACGGAAACTGTATGCCTTATATTATAACCCTACCATTTTGTTTGTTGGCAGTTTTGCCATTACAGGCTTTATAGGGGCATTTTTACTGATGCTGCCCAATGCCACCACAAAAGGTATAGACTTTGCCGATGCACTTTTTACCTCTATAAGCGCGGTTTGTGTTACCGGCCTTGTAGTGCTTGATACTGCTAACGATTTTACCTTTATGGGTAAAACCGTTATACTGTGCCTTATACAGCTTGGCGGTATAGGTATGCTAACGTTTACCTCTTTCTTCTCATTCTTCTTTAAGCAGGGCTCTACCTTTCGTGAAGGGATGAACGTAGGAAGTTTTATGGACAGCGAAAACCTACAGAACGTAATGCGTTTTGCCATGCGTGTTGTGGCTTTTACTTTGGGTATAGAGTTAGTGGGCGCCATACTGATTTACTCTTTTGTTGCCGATATACCCGCTGTCGAAAACAAAATATTCTTTTCGATTTTCCACTCGGTGTCTGCGTTTTGTAATGCAGGCTTTTCAACGTTTTCGGCAGGGCTTAGCGATCCCTCCATCAATCAGGCTTATGCTTTTCAGTGGGTAATAATGCACCTGATTATTCTTGGCGGGCTTGGTTATAACATAGTGTTCAACTTTATACGCTATGTGCGCGATTTTGTGGTAAACAGCATTGTAAACCGCAGGCTGCACACACCGGTAAGGGTATTAACGCTCAATTCACGCATTGTTATTACGACTACAGCCATATTGCTAACAGCAGGAACTATATTCTTTTACTGCACAGAGTCGGGTACCACATTTTCCCGCGAAACAGCATTTGGTAAAATAACCTCTGCCGCTTTTACATCGGTAACCACACGTACAGCAGGTTTTAATACATTCGACTTTGCAGCGCTGTCTATGCCTGCCATATTGTTTGCCATACTGCTTATGTGGATTGGCGCCTCGCCCGGTTCAACAGGTGGCGGTATTAAGACGAGTACGTTTGCGCTTGCCACTATGAATATTTTTGCAATAGCGCGAGGCAGGGAAAATATAGAAATGCGTGGCAGGAAAATCAACAACCAGTCTGTAAAGAGGGCATTTGCCATTGTGTGCATATCACTCATGGTAATTGGTATGGGAATCCTGATGCTGCTGTTCTTTGAAAAAGATTTTTCGCTCATACAAATTGCTTTCGAGGTGTTCTCGGCTTTCAGTACCGTAGGTCTTAGCCTGGGTATAACCGCAAGCCTTAGCCTTGGCAGCAAATATGTAATAATAGTTGTAATGTTCCTGGGCAGGATAGGGCTTTTAAACCTGCTTATAGGTATGCTCAAAACAATGGAGGCCCATAGTTATGAATATCCTGAAGAGAACATTTTGATTAACTAAAAAAGGAATTTTATGAAAATTATCATATTCGGTTTAGGGAATTTCGGGATGTCGCTGGCAGTTAACCTTACGGAGTCCGGAAATGAGGTTATTGGTATCGATAACAACATGAACAAGGTTAATATTGTTAAGAACCAGATATCTCATGCCATTTGCATGGATGCTACCAATGAGCTGGCTTACCAGGCGCTGCCTGTTAAAGATGCCGACCTTGCCGTTATTGCCATTGGTGAGAATGAGGGTGCTGCCATTATTGCCACTGCGGTAGTAAAGAAGCTTACAAAGGCTAAAATTATAGGCAGGTCGCTTTCACCGATACATGATACGGTACTGCATGCCATGGGTATCGAAACCATTATACACCCTGAACAGGACTTTGCCGAAAGGCTGGCCCGCAAAATTAATTTAAAGGGCATAGTAGATAACTTTACAATAGATAAAAATTACAGTATATCTGAAATAAAGGCATTGCCGGAATTTGACGGCAAAACTTTAGAGGAACTGGAGTTTCGGGAAAAGTACCATTTGCAGGTAGTAACCATTATCCGTAAAAAAGACCGCAAAACCATTTTGGGTACTACAAATGTGGTAAACCAGTCGGAGGGCTTTATTACCAAAGACAGTGTTATTACAACAGATGACATATTGGTGGTGTTCGGGCTTAATAAAGATATTGGTAAGTTTTGTAACCGTGCCAACCGATAATGCAGCATATCAGGATACTCTCGGCAAAAAAGCTGCAGCCTAACCAGCGGCAGTACCTGCTTAATGCAGGCTTTGCTGTTACAGAGGCTGATTTTATCGGGATTAAATATAAAGAATTTGCTGCCCGGGATATTGCAGACAACCTGATATTCACAAGCCAGAATGCAGTTAAGGCTGTTGCAGAAAAGTACGGATTGAATTTGTTAGCTGGTAAAAAACTGTTTTGTGTTGGAGGCAAAACAAGAGCAATGCTTGAAGGTGCAGGCGGCAGGGTAGAGGCCGCAGCCGATTATGCCGAAGCGCTTGCAGCAATAATAACAGAGAAGTACCGCCATGAAACGTTTACCTTTTTTTCGGGTAACCTGAGGCGTGACACCCTGCCCGAAATGCTTAAAGAAGCCGGGGTTGCGCTGAATGAAACGGAGGTCTACGAAACAATTGTAACGCCTCACAAGATTAATGCAGTACCCGATGGCATTTTGTTCTTCAGCCCAAGCGGGGTAGAGGGGTTTTTAAAAGAAAATACTATAGGTAATGCCGTATGCTTTTGCATTGGCACTACAACGGCTCAGGCTTTAGAGGGTGTTGCAGGTAACATAGTTATTGCCAACAAGCCAAGCGTAGAGAATGTTATAATACAGTGTATTAATTATTACAAATAGCTTTTGAAAAGAATTTTATCTATAGTATTTTTAGTATTATCTGCCCAGGTACTTTGGGCTCAGGATATTATGGAATTTGTGGTTATTAAAGACCCGACAGATACTATTGTTAATATAAGGGAAAGCAATTCTGCGAAAAGCAGTATTATTAATGTAGTCCCTAATGGCGCTGTAATGTTTTGTTTTGGGAGCAAGGGCAACTGGGCAGACGTTGAAACCATGACAGGAAATGAAATAAAACAGGGATATATCTATAAAAGTTTTGCAACCCTAATACATGCATTTACAGAATTAAAAACGATTTATACAAAAGAGAATCAGTTTGTTTTACAAGGGCAGGGAATAGAGATTATAATTAGCACAGGCCCTTTTTATAAAGAGCAGCATACTTTTAAATATGATGAAACGGGCAAATATATAATTGCTATAGACGATAAACGGGTGTGGGGGACAGACGATGGTATACCCACAACCGAGTATAAGTCGGTTACTATAAGTTTTGATGGTGATACAGTTACTTTACCTAAAGAAGCACTGCATAACCTGTACCAGCCCAATTTTACACATACACGTGCCTATTATGATAAGGCAGCCGATGCTTTATACATAACTACTTTAAATAGTGATGGCGCCGGCGGGTATTGCATTGTGTTTGTGATAAAAGATAAAAAGTATAAAGAAAGAGTAATGAGTACAGGTTTTTAACCTAATATAACGATATGAGCATAAAGAACGACCTTTTTTTAAAAGCATTACGCAACGAAACTGTTGAGCGACCACCTGTGTGGATGATGCGCCAGGCCGGGCGATACCTGCCTGAATTTCGTGCGCTTCGTGATAAATATGATTTTTTTACCCGTTGCCAGACACCCGAGCTTGCCGCGGAAATAACGGTACAGCCCATACGCATAGTAAAGCCGGATGCCGCTATTTTATTCAGTGATATACTGGTGGTGCCGCAGGCAATGGGCATAGAGGTACTGATGAAAGAGAATGTCGGGCCTTTCCTGCCTAACCCTATACGCTCTGCACAGGATGTAGAGCAGGTGCGCGTGCCGGATGTAAATGAAGAACTGGGCTATGTAATGGATGCCATAAAGCTAACCAAAGAAATGCTGAATGATGAGGTGCCGCTGATTGGTTTTGCAGGCAGTCCGTGGACGATATTCTGCTATGCGGTAGAAGGCAAAGGGTCTAAGAGTTTTGATACGGCAAAAGGTTTCTGCTTTTCGCAGCCCGAAGCGGCGCATGCATTGCTGCAAAAAATAACCGATACTACCATAGCCTACCTTAAGGAAAAGGTAAAAGCAGGCGTAAATGCGGTACAGGTTTTCGACAGTTGGGGGGGTATGCTCAGCCCGGTTGACTACCAGGAATTTTCTTGGAAATACATTAACCAGATCGTGGAGGCGCTTGCTCCTGAAACCCACGTGATAGTATTTGGCAAAGGCTGCTGGTTTGCACTGGGCGATATGGCACAGAGTAAGGCTTCGGCACTTGGCGTGGACTGGACGTGCTCGGCACGCAATGCGCGTTACCTGAGCGGTGGACAGATAACCCTGCAGGGTAATTTTGACCCGAGCCGTTTATTATCACCCATCCCAACCATTAAAAAAATGGTGCACCAAATGATAGATGAGTTTGGTAAAGACAGCTATATTGTGAATTTAGGGCATGGTATACTGCCAAACATTCCGGTAGATCATGCCAAGGCATTTATTGATGCAGTAAAGGAGTATAAATAAAATCAGTTTACGGTTAACGATTTACAGTTAGCAGTCAGCAATGAAAGATAAATTTTACGCATACATACAGCAATTACAGGATTCTATAACAGCCCGGCTTGAAGCAGTTGACGGCAAGGCAAAATTCCGCGAAGACCTTTGGGAGCGTCCTGAAGGTGGCGGTGGCCGCACCCGTGTTATAGAGGATGGTAATGTTTTTGAAAAAGGCGGAGTTAATATTTCGGCGGTACACGGGCCGTTGCCCAAAGCCATGCAGGCTTATTTTAATGTTGGCGATGTCGATTTTTTTGCCTGTGGGCTTAGTTTGGTAATCCATCCTAAAAACCCGTTTGTGCCTACGGTGCACGCCAACTGGCGCTATTTTGAAATGTATGATAAAGAGGGTAATGTGGTTGACAGCTGGTTTGGCGGCGGGCAGGACTTAACACCGTACTACCTGTTTGATGAGGATGCGGTGCATTTTCACCAAACCTGTAAAACAGCCTGTGATAAGCACAACCCTGAATTTTACCCGAAATATAAAAAACAGTGCGATGAGTACTTCCGCAACACCCACCGCGATGAAGCAAGGGGTATTGGTGGCCTGTTTTTCGACCATTGTAAAGCTTCTGCAGATTTCAGTATGGAGCAGTGGTACAATTTTGTAACAGAGGTCGGTAACAGCTTTCTTGAGGCTTATGTGCCGATAGTGGAGAAAAGAAAAGATATTAAGTATACCGAAGCTAACCGCAACTGGCAGGAAATACGCCGGGGCAGGTATGTAGAGTTTAACCTGGTGCATGATAAAGGCACGCTGTTCGGTTTAAAAACCAACGGGCGTATAGAAAGTATACTGATGAGCTTGCCGCCACACGTGCAGTGGGTATATGACCATCACCCGGAGCCGGGCAGTGAGGAGGAGAGGCTTTTAAAGGTTTTAAAGGAGCCGAGGGAATGGGTAAAATAGCTGTCAGCTTTCAGCAATTTGCTTTCAGATAAGTACAAAACATGAAAGATTACAAAAAATTTTTAGTCTGGCAGAAAGCACATCAGCTTACCCTGGAAATATATAGGGTTACCAAGAATTTTCCGAAATCAGAACAATTCAACCTGATATCGCAGATAAACAGGGCAAGTTTATCTATACCGACTAATATAGCTGAAGGTTGTGGCAGGGAATCGCAAAAGGAACTTATAAGGTTTCTTTATATTTCATCCGGTTCTGCCCACGAAATGGAATATTTTTTACTTGTGTCTAAAGATTTGGGTTTTATAGAAAAAGACCTATACAATAAATTGAATTCAGAAGTTAATGAGATTAAAAAGATGCTTGCATCATTGATAAGAAAGATAGCAGAAACTGTTAACCGTTAACTGTCAACTTAAAACTTAAAGAAATGTTCCCAATACAAAGAAACAGAAGACTAAGAACCAATGATAGCATTCGTGCTTTGGTTCGCGAAACAACCATAAGTACTGACGATTTTATGTTCCCAATGTTTATTGCAGAAGGTAAAGATGTAAAGGTTGAGATACCAAGTATGCCGGGCATATACCGCCGTTCGCTTGACCTTACTATAAAGGAGGTTAAAGAGCTTTGGGATTTGGGTATTAAGGCCGTAAACATATATGTAAAAGTCGGCGATAACCTTAAAGACAATACAGGGAAAGAGGCATGGAACCCTGAAGGGCTGATGCAGCAATCTATTAAAGCCATAAAAGATGCTGTACCCGGCATGATAGTAATGCCCGATGTTGCGCTGGATCCTTACAGCATATACGGGCACGACGGCATTATAGAAAACGGTTATGTGGTTAACGATGCTACTGTAGATGCCCTTACCCGCATGAGCGTGAGCCATGCCGATGCAGGCGCCGACTTTGTAGCACCCAGCGATATGATGGACGGGCGTGTATATGCCATCCGCAAGGCGCTTGAGGAAACAGGCCACCATAATGTGGGTATTATGAGCTACAGCGCCAAATATGCATCGTCATTTTACGGGCCGTTCCGCGATGCGCTGGACAGTGCCCCGAAAGAATCGGGTGTGCTGGTGCCAAAGGATAAAAAAACCTACCAGATGGACTATGCCAACCGCATAGGGGCTGTAAAAGAAGCGCTACAGGATGTAGAAGAGGGCGCCGATATGGTAATGGTAAAACCGGGACTGGCTTATCTTGATATAGTACGTGAAGTGAAGAATGCAGTAAATGTACCGGTTAGTGTTTTCCACGTTTCGGGCGAATATGCCATGGTAAAAGCAGCTGCCGAAAGGGGCTGGTTGGATCATGACAAGATTATGCTGGAGCAGTTGCACTGTATTAAGCGTGCCGGAGCCGACCTTATTTCTACTTATTTTGCCAAAGAGGCTGCACTACTTTTAAATAAATAATCGGAGAGCAAATGAAAAAGTTACTTGTTATAATAGCGGTTTTTGCATTCTTGTCATGTAAAGATGATAAGCAAAAAGAAGATTTCTCTGCGGGGCAAACTGAAGTATCGGAAGGCGCTGCTGCTAACATGACTGCCTCGCAAAAGCTTGGGCAGGAAATATTTAATGGTAAAGGTAATTGCTACACCTGCCACAAACAGGAGCAAAAGGCAATAGGCCCGTCGTTGCAGGTAATTGCAAAGGCATATAAAGCAAAAGGCGGCGATATGGCTGCATTTTTAAGGGAAAAGGCTGAGCCTATTGTTGACCCGTCTCAATATGCTACCATGAAAACCAATTTTTATATCACTAAGCATTTTACTGATGAGGAAATGCAGGCAGTGGTAGATTATGTAATGAGTTTTCAGTAATTAGCTGTCAGCCTGAAGATGCCTATGTATTGCTTAATATAATTCACCCATTGGGGATAGTGCTTTATGGGGCAACAAGCTTGAAGCCTACACGCGGTATATTTTCTATTCGGATGCGGTTATCATCTTTAAAAATCTTCCGCAGGCGCGATATAAACACATCCATGCTTCGGCCCATAAAGTAATCGTCTGTTCCCCAAATAGAGGTAAGTATCTTTTCGCGCTTTAGTATGGTGTTTTTGTTTTCTATAAAAAGCTGTAACAGTGCTGCTTCGCGTTCGGTAAGCTGTGTTTCTTCCCCGTTTTTAGAAATGGTATAATTTACGGCATCAAACGTAAAGTCGCATAACGTAAAAATACTGTTTTTCTGCGGCGTTTGCTTTTGGCTGCGTTGCAGGAACACTTCAATTTTAAGCACCAGTTCTTCCATGCTGTAGGGCTTCACTAGGTAATCATCGGCGCCCAGGCGAAGGCCTTTAATCCGGTCTTCTTTCAAGGTCTTTGCCGAAAGGAAAATTATTGGGACTTCCACATCACGCTCACGAATGGCGGCAGCCAGCTCAAAGCCATCCATCTGCGGCAGCATCACGTCGAGTATGCACAGGTCAAAATCATCCTGCTTAAAAGCGTCAAAAGCTGCTTTGCCATTATCAAAATGCACTACATCATAATGCTGCTCAAGGTTATCGGCAGTTAAAAATGCAAGTGTATTGTCATCTTCGGCATACAGTATTTTCTTTTTCATGCTAAACTGCTTTTAGGTATGGCAATGCTTATGGTTATGCCTGCATCGGGGTTGTTCTTAATGCTTATTTTCCACCCGTGCAGCTCGCATATCTTTTTTACATAGAACAGCCCTATCCCAAAACCTTCCACTTCCTTTTTGTTTTCGCGCGGCACACGGTAAAAACGGTCAAACACATAATCGATATGGGCAGGAGGTATGCCGGGGCCATTATCTTTAAAAAGTATTTTAAATCCACTATCGGTTTTTATTGCTGTTATTTCCACCTGTGGGGAATTGTTGCCATATTTCACGGCATTTTCTACAATGTTATAAGTGATATTATACAGGTGGAAAGCATCTGCAAGAATAGGAATGTTGTTTTCGGGAGTGTTCAGGCTAATTGCAGCATGCGGATATTTCATTGCTGCATTCTCTTTTACCAGCTCCAGCGTTTCTGTTAGGTTAATTTCTTGCTTATCAAGCTGCATTAGGCGGGTATCAGCCTTAGCCACGTTTAATATGCGTTCTATATGCTGGTTCAGCTTATTGCTCTGCTCAATAATAATTTTCAGATACTTGTTCAGCTTGGGGTTGTTCTCTATCTCTTCCTGCTTAACCGCATAGTTAGAAGCTATCAGTATAGACGACAAAGGTGTTTTAAACTCATGCGTCATGTTATTGATAAAATCCTTTTGCAGTTCGCTGTATTTTTTCTGTTTCAGCAGCATAAACACCGAATACACATAAATCACCAGCACTAGGAACAAGACCCCGGTATAGATCCAGTATTGCTGTAATGAAGCTATATAGTTATACCGCAGTTGCGGAAACCTTACTGCAAAATAATAAATCAGCCCTTCTTTTTTGGTAAAGCATTTTTCGCAGCGTGCATTCTCATCTTTACTTTCACCTCCGGCATTTATGTAATTACCATATACCATCTCATCACTGGCGCAGTCATAAATGGCATATTCATAATCAAGCTCAAGCTTTACCTTTTCAAACTCGCTTTTCAGGTAGTACTCCAGGATGTCGGCTTCAAAAACATCATCCACATTCACCACATAATAATCGTCCGAAACCTTTTTTATAGGGCTGGTGGCAGGGAGCTCACTTTTGTTGTCGCTGTAAATTTTATCTACGACATCCTGCAGGGCAAAGTGAATTTTCTCGGCAAACTCTTTACGCTCAAACATAAAAGCTTCCTTTAGCATAACGAGTTGCATGGTTAAAACCCCTGTTATGGCTATAAGGCCTATAAAAACAATTATGTTAAGTTTACTGACTTTCATTTGCTTTGGAACGCTCTTTGCACAATATATTGCCCGATATTACTATAAAAAAGGATGTGCAGCAAGCCATTAACATGTCATTAACAAGACTTTGAAGCCGGTTAACATATTTCTTTACAATAGTAAATATATTTGTAATGCTAAAACAACAAATTTGATATTAACCCTATAATTAATTTTAAAAATTATGAAATCATTAAAACTTAGTTTATTTGCTGCCGCAGGTGCATTTATGCTTACTGTAGCTGCACAGGCACAAAGTGTTGCCAAACCAACAATTAAAACAGGTACATCGGTTGCAGCAGCTGCTTCTACCGAAGAAAAGAATACCCAGCCAAGCAAGATTAGCTGGAAAGAAGACTCTTATAACTTTGGTGATATAGAGAAAGGAAAGCCTGTTTCTCATGAGTTTACTTTTAAAAACACGACAGACCAGACAATACTTATTACAAATGTAAAGGCATCATGCGGATGTACTGCTACCAACTATACTAAAACACCTATCAAGCCGGGTGAAACAGGTAATGTAACTGCAACATATAATGCACATAGCGTTGGAAGTTTTAACAAAACTGTTACTGTAACCACAAGTGATAGTGATGTAAAGAAAGTGCTTATTATTAAGGGTAAAGTGCTTACTCCCGAAAATGAAGAGGCACCTGCAACAGGAACAAAATCATAAGTTATACCTCAATTTATAATAAAAGCCACTTTACAAAGTGGCTTTTATTATAAATTTACATGTAAAGTTTATTTTACATATTGGAAAATTTGTTTTACATTTGAATTGAATAAATACTGTTAATCATGAAAACAAATTTTTTATTTCCTTATCGCTTTAAGAAAGTAAGCGGGATTTTGTTTGTCATCAGTTTTGTATTGTTAGCATTGTTTTACATTATTGGCGAGTTCGGAACTTTTGAATTTAAGGCGAAGGTTTTTTCAGTTGCCGGCGGTTCCGGACTGTTGGGAGACGAAGGTGACTTTTACTGGCTTAAAACTTCTATTACCGATGAGTTGCTGATGCTGTTAGTAATCCCTTCAGGGATAATCTATGCTTTTTCAAAAGAGAAATTTGAAGATGAGCTGCTAAACACAATCAGGCTTAACAGCCTTGCGTGGGCTACAATCGCAAATTATACCATAATCCTTTTTGGTTATTTGTTTATTTACGGAATAGTGTTTTTGAATGTTCTGATGTTTGCAATGGTCTCGCAACTCCTTATCTTTATAATTCTTTTCCGCTACAGGATGTTTCGCTTTTACAAAACAGAGGGTAATGAAGAACGATATTAAAGTGCAGCGCGTTATTTTAAACCTTACCCAGCAGGAACTTGCTGAAAGGATAGGGGTTAGCAGGCAGACTATCAATGCGCTGGAAGCAGGTAAATATATACCCTCTACAGTGCTTGCCTTAAAGCTGTCGAAGTTGTTTGATAAGCCTGTTAATGAAATATTTGAACTGGAAGCGAATGATTAGTATTTAATGCTAATTTTATCCTTATGGAAACAGCCTATATAAATACTCCTTTGGGAACCACCGCAATAGAAGGCGATGCGGCAGGCATTGCCAGAATAACGGTGCTCGATGACAAAGCTGAATCTACAAAGGCAAATATGGTTCCGGAAGTACTACATGAAGCGGTAAACCAGCTTGCAGAATATTTTAATGGCAACCGCACTTTATTTACATTTAAGCTCAACCCACGGGGAACTGATTTCCAGAAAAAAGTATGGCAGGCATTGTTAGAGATACCCTTTGGTAAAACAACCTCCTACCAGGAACTTGCCGTAAAGCTGGGAGATGTAAAAGCCATACGTGCCGTAGCCGCTGCCAACGGTAAAAACCCGCTTTGGATTGTGGTGCCTTGTCACAGGGTAATAGGTTCTGACGGTTCATTAACCGGATATGCAGGAGGGCTATGGCGTAAAAAATGGCTGCTGGAGCATGAATGCCCACCCGTGCAGCAAAGCTTATTTTAATCGCGTTTGCATTACATTTTTAATTAAATTCGTTGCATAACCATTATGCAGTAGTTATGCGTTTCATTAAAAATTTCCTTTTCTGGCTGATTGTTGTTTTTGGCTTCATCATTATACTCATGTATATTTTTGATGTAGATTACCTGCTGCGTGCTGTACGTACTATTTATTTCCGCGGCGAAACCACCGCTTTTTTAGATGATTACCGTGAATTCCCCAACAGGACAATAGAAAAAGGCACAGCGCAGCCCTGGGCATTGCATAAAGACTACAATAAAGTAAAACCTACCCAAAGGCTTACCGAAGCACATAAAGACCTTGAAACTGTTGCCTACCTTATTATAAAGAACGACAGTATATGGCACGAAAGCTATTATGACGGTTACGGCAAAGACAGCCGCTCCAATTCATTCTCTATGGCAAAAAGCATAGTGTCGGCAGCACTGTTTAAAGCTATAGAAGAAGGAAAGATTAAAAGCCTCGACCAAAAGGTAAGCGACTTTTACCCAAAGTTTGGCACAGGCATGGGCGCTGATATGACAGTAGGTGACCTTTCATCTATGGCATCAGGGCTTAGTTGGGATGAGCGTTACTACAGCCCTTTTTCTATCGTTACACGCGCTTATTTTGATGATAACCTTGAAGATGTAATACTTGGCCTTGATGTTACCGAGCAACCCGGGAAAGAGTTTAAATATCTTAGCGGCGCAACAGAGCTTTTAGGTATGGTAATAACAAGAGCCACCGGTCAGACGCTTTCAGAATATGTTTCAGATAAATTCTGGAAGCCTATGGGTGCAGCCAATGATGCCTTATGGCAGGTAGATAACCCCGATGGTATAGAAAAGGCATACTGCTGTATTGCGAGCAATGCCCGCGATTTTTCACGTTTTGGCAGGCTGTTCCTGCACAACGGCAACTGGAACGGTACACAAATATTGTCGGCTGAATCAGTACAAAAAATGGTAACACCCCGTTTTGATGAGTCCCCGCAATATGGCTATGGGTGGTGGATACACAATTACCTTGGCAAAAAAATGTACTATATGCGCGGGCATTTAGGGCAGTTTGTTATTGTAATTCCGCAGGATAATATTATAATTACCCGCCTTGGGCACCTCAAAGGCCTGCAAACTGATACCGACCCGCATAGCAATGATTTTTATGTGTATGTAGATGAAGCCTATAAAATGATGGGAATGATGCAGCCAAACGATGGTGAAGGCAACAGCAAAGCCCTTACCGAAGCAGATGTTTTACTACAAGAATAAGCATGATTGAAAAAGTAAACCTTGAAAATATACTTTTCCTGGATATAGAAACCGTTCCCGAACAGCCTCATTTTGGGCATCTGGATGAGGAAACACAGCTTTTATATGACCTTAAAACCCAATACCAGCGCAAAGACGGCCAGTCGCCCGAAGAATTTTACGAACGTGCGGGCATATGGGCAGAGTTTGGTAAAATAATATGCCTGTCTGCCGGGTTCTTTACATTTAGGGGAGATATACGCCACTTTCGTGTTACCTCTTTCTGCGGAGAAGAGAAACAGATACTCAAAGATTTCAGCAACCTGCTTATCAATCATTTTAACGGGCCGCAGCACATATTGTGCGGACACAATGCCAAAGAGTTTGATTTTCCCTTTATAGCCCGCCGTATGATCATCCACGGGATGCCATTGCCGCCCAAGCTTAACCTTTTCGGCAAAAAGCCTTGGGAGGTACCCCACCTCGATACTATGGAATTATGGAAATTCGGCGATTATAAAAGTTTTACATCGCTAAAGCTGCTGTGCAAGATATTGGGAATACCATCTTCTAAAGGTGATATAGACGGCAGCCAGGTTAGCCATGTGTTTTATAATGAAAAAGACATAGACCGTATTGTAACCTATTGCGAAAAAGATGTGGTAGCCGTTGCACAGGTGTTATTGCGCATGCGCCGTGAAGATTTGTTAATAGAAGATGAGATAATTCATGTATAAAATGAGGCTGTCTCATAAGTGTCATTCTGAAGGAAATGCACTTTTAAGACAGCTTCTTTCTATTCTTTATGTACATCTTTAAACTTAATCATATCAAAAAGCCGCTGTTCTTTTTCGTTATCAAAGCCACAGGAGGTTTTGAACTCCTTTGGGTTTTCATAAGTACCAAACAGCATATCCCACCAAACAATATCACCATAATTATTATTATGCTTGTTATATTCATGATGAATGCGGTGCATTTCGGGGCGTTGAAAAATGTAACCAATCCAGCGCGGGGTTTTAATATTGGTATGATAAAAGAATTCTCCAAGTGCGGTGCAAACTGTATAGATACCCGCCGCTTCAAGGCTTAACCCTAATAGCGTGTACACCAGCAGGCTCCCTATAATGGAGTTTACAATCATTTCTAACGGATGCTTGTAAAACGATGTAATTACTTCTATCCTTTGCGGGCTGTGGTGTATCTGGTGAAAATGTGTCCATAAGAAATCAATCCCGTGGCGCCACCTGTGCCACCAGTAAAATATAAATGTTGCGATAAAGTAGGCAATCAGCCCGCCTGTAACCGGAGAAACATGATCAGACAAACGGAAAAATGATATGGCAGAAAGCCACTTTTCCCAGGTTATACCCGCTAAAAGCACTACGCCAAGCTGAATAAAATTAACACCCAGTACCCTGATTGTCCAGGTTGGGACTTGCGGCAGCTTCCAGCCGAGGTTTAAACGCTCGATAAGAAAGCATACTGCGAAAGAGATAAATATAATGGTTAGCATAAATGATATTTTTTAGTTAATAATAGCCCCGCAGCCTGTAGTTGGCACATAGCTACGGGGCATCCGCTAAGTGTTATAGCTCTTCAAAATGTTTAAGGTCGCGGGTGTTTTTTTGTACTGCTATAGCAGCAAAAAGGCTAAGCGCGAAAGACATACCGTAAAATCCTTTTTCGCTCAGGTACAGGTCGGCTTTCCAAAGCCCTATTACCAGCAGCAGTAAAGATGCTATTGTGGTAAACCAGCTTATGCCATAATACATATCGGTAACAGGCAGGCCTTCCTGCCTGTCGCGCACGCTTTTCTGAACTGATATTACCGAGAACAGGCCAAAGAGTAATATGGTAAAGTAATACCCTTTCTCATTCAGTTCCATGTCAGCATTAATCAGGCCAATGCAAAACGATACCATACCCGTTAGCAACGCTACCCATGAGGCACCTACAAAGGCAGGGCTTGGTTTTAAAAGTGACACACTCTTGCTATGCTGCTTTTTAGTAGCTTTAAAATTCTCATTTACTTCATTAGATGTTAGCGGATCCATAATTTCTTTGTTTTAAGATTATGAAGCAAATCTCAGTTTAATCTGCAACCTGCTAAAGTTAATTTCATTTATAAACTGACGATATACTTTTAATTATATATATTTATTGAGTCTTAAATTCTGCTTTATGAATGCTGTTACTGATATAGTCTCAATCATGTCCAATGAAGATAAAAAGGCTTTCAAAAGCTTTATGTCTAAACGGAACAAAAGGCATAATGTAAAAAACATCCGCTTTTTCAATTTGCTTGAAACTGACGATATAAATATTTTAAAAGATGAATTTATATCAGGCAAAAATGCGGATGCTTATCATGCTTTGCGCAAAAGGGTATATGATTGTATGATAGAGTTTATGGCAAACCGGACTTTTGAAGTAGATACTTCCGCTGAACACGAAGTGTTGAAACTGCTGGTAGTAAGCCGCGTTTTCTTAGAACATAAATTGTACAAAACTGCATTTAAATGCCTTGCTAAAGCCGAAAGTAAAGCGCTGCCATTAGAGCAATTCAGTTTGTTGAATGAAATATATCTTACGCAAATACAGTTTGCTCACTTATCAGCCAGCCCGCAACTCGATGAAACAATAGCAAAGTTTAAAGCTAATCGCCAAAAACTGTATCATGAGCAACAGTTAAACATTGGTTATGCTTTGCTACGCCGCGAACTTGCCGAGATTTATCATAAGGGTAAGATAACCGATTTCCGTACGATTGTGCGTAATACTATCGAGACACTGGGAGTTTCGCTGGATGAAATACTTTCATACAAATCACTGTACCAAATATTATATATCGCTAACGAATTTTCTTCCATTAACAGCGACTTTACTATCATTGAACCTTTTATAGAGCGCAGCCTGAAGTTTATTGATGAAAAAGAAGGAAGCCGCCATTTATACTATCACATATATGTGCTTTATTTTATAGCTAACGGCTATCTACGCAACAGGCAGTTTGACAAGTCATTGAATTACCTGGAGCAGATGGGTGAACAAATGGAGCTAAAACAGAAAAAATATTTTAACCGCTTTTTCCTGCGCCATCAATTACTGAAAGCGCTTGCATTAAATTATTCCGGCAAAGCAGAAGAGGCCGTAACCACAGCACAAAAAGCCCTGTTGAAACAAAAGAAAGGCGACCCTACAGATATAAATGATCTCTGGTTGTGCCTTGCTGTAATACATCTGCAAAATTCGGATAAGGAAGCCATACAGTACATGTTGCGATATACCCACTCTGACAGTTGGTATGAAACCCGTATGGGTATGGACTGGGCAATAAAGAAAGTATTGGTTGAAATATTGCTTTTTACAGAATTTGATAAAGAAGAGCTTGCCTTGTCTCGCATCAAAAGTTTTAGGAAACGCTACAAGAAGTATCTTTTAGAGGTTAATGAAGCGAGGGTATTAACCTACGTGCAGCTTTTAGAGCAGTTGCTTTTAAAGCCGGAATGCGTGTATGACGAGAAATACCTGCAAAGTATAGAGTCATTCAGCGAAATTACAGAAAAGGGCGATATTTTTGTTGTAAGCTTTGTAGGCTGGCTTACAGCTAAGGTCAACAGAAAGCCTGTTTATGATACCATCATAGAAATGGTAAACAATAAGCATTAACGCTCACCTTCCCATTCGGCATAGAACTGAGACAGGAAACCTTCCATATACTTGTGCCGCGCTTCTGCCATTTCTTTACCGGTTTTGGTATTCATACGGTCTTTAAGCAACAGCAGCTTTTCATAAAAATGATTAAGGGTAGGAGCGTTATTGTTCTTATACTCCTCTTTTGTCATATTTAGTTGCGGCGCTATTTCCGGATTATAGAGCGGGCGGTTTTTAAATCCGCCATAGTTAAAGGTTCGCGCTATGCCTATAGCGCCCAGCGCATCGAGCCTGTCGGCATCCTGAACAATCTGCAGTTCAGCCGAATTAAAATCAGACGTAAAGTTGCCACCCTTAAAAGAAATGTTCTTTATTATGTTTTCAACATGGCTGATAACATCTTCGGGTGCACCTTCACTTTCAAGGAACTGCCTTGCTAAGGCAGGGCCTACCGCTTCATCACCATCGTGAAATTTGCTGTCGGCGATATCATGTAACAGTGCACCAAGTTGTACTGTGAGTAAATCACATTCTTCAGATTCTGCTATTTTAAGCGCATTATTATACACCCGCTGAATATGGAACCAGTCGTGTCCGCCTTCGGCATTTTTTAATTGTTCTTTTACAAAAAGTATTGTTTTATGTATCAGTGCGGGGTTGCTCATTGCGGTTTATTTGGGACTGAATTGTGTCCGTTTTTATTCTGAAATAGTAAATGGAAAATAATGCTGTCATGCAATATACCACAGGCCACCAAAGGTTGTTGCGCAGGCTGAATACAAAAGTATAATCTGCAATAACAAAGGTTATGTATATGGCGGCTATGGCATAAAGACTTATAAGTGCTTTCAGCTTAACTATGCCTGTATTCTTTTTTTCGAGATATGTTTTTAGCACAAAGAGTATTGCCATGGCAGGGACTGACATAGTAAGGCCTGTAAGTACCATAAGTGAAAGTAAGAGTATCGCGGTACCGCTGTTTATCCAGCTTTTATCATCACCTAAAGCGAGCAGGCAGCACACCACAAAGGGCGAAACTAAAAGCGTTGTGAGCCATAATTTTAAGAGGTACTTCATTTGCGGCCTGTTACTATAACAAATATACTCAGATTAAAGCGGGTTTTCTATATATAAAAATTTCTTAAAAAAATGTTAATTGCGGAAAAACCGCAATTTTAAGTCGTTAATTATATGTTATTTTACATCACATCCAACTAATGTTATACATTCAGCTAATTTTAATTACTGCTCCTGCCAATGCGTTTGCCGGGGGCAGTATTTAAGTTAGAGTTCAGCAAATTTAAATCTAAACTTTAAAACCTCCGTTACCTTATCGGCAGCTATCACCTTCACTCCTGATGCTTCTTCCCGGCTGAACAAAGGTAATGGAAGGTTTTTTTGTTTAGCTTTTTCCGTATAATACTCCTTACGCGAAGGGTGGTATGGAGCAACCCCGTTAAAAATTTCTCCCCAGGCTTGCTGTTCTGTAATTGCTGTAATAATACCAATACAGTCTTCCCTGTGAATAAGGTTAATTGGCGCGTCCGCATCCTTAATGTTTTCCTTGCCTGCCAAATGGTTTACAGGGTGCCTGTCTTCACCTATAAGCCCCCCGAAGCGTACAATTGTTGTGTTGAACATTTTGTTTTCCTGCAGCAGTTGCTCCGTTTCCAGTAACTGCCTGCCACTTTCTGTTACCGGCAGTGCTTCAGTATCTTCGGTCACTATGCCCTGGCTGTCTCCATACACCGAAGTTGAGCTTACAAAAAGTACATTTTTTACCTGTGCCGCTTCAATATGCGGAATAAGTTGGTTTATTTTATTTGTAAATCTTTCGTTTGAGCCGCCCCGCAGCCCGGGCGGTATATCAATAATAAGTGTTTTAGTACCTTCGAGAAATCCTTTAATATCGCCTTCAATATTGTTTTCACTGAGTTTTACAAGATAAGGCACTATAACCTGTTGCTTTAAACTTTCTGTCTTTGTTACTGTTGTAGTAGAGCCTTTTACACTATATCCAAGCTTTATCAGGTGCTTTGCAAGCGGAAGCCCAAGCCACCCGCAACCCAGTATCGAAATATGCTTACCCGCCATTATTTTACAGGCTGTTTTTTGTTGGAGGGTACATTATCAGGTGTTTCCTGCTTTGCAGATGCACTAAGCCTTTTAATTTTATACAAATCATTACGGCGGTCTTTTAATATCCGCACACTGCCATATTCGTGCAGTTCCTTAAGCAGGTCAAGGTCTATATCCACTATAAGGGTCATTTCTGTATTAGGCGTTGCTTCAGCTTTTATCCCGTTTGACGGAAAAGCAAAGTCTGACGGTGTAAACACCGCGGTTTGTGCATACTGAATATCCATATTATTAACACCGGGCAGGTTACCCACACATCCCGCAATAGCAACATAACATTCATTTTCTATGGCCCGTGCCTGTGCGCAGTGCTTAACACGTGTGTAGCCGTTTTGCGTATCGGTAAGGAAAGGCACAAACAATATTTCCATGCCTTCATCTGCCATTAGCCTTGAAAGTTCCGGAAACTCAACATCATAGCATACCATGATGCCTATCTTGCCGCAATCGGTATCAAACGTCTGTATTTCAGATCCGCCTTTCATACCCCAGTAATGTATTTCATTAGGGGTAATGTGTATTTTGCGGTACATTTCGCTGGTACCGTCACGTTTGCATAAAAAGCCTACATTATACAGGTTACCGTCTTCTACCATTGGCATACTGCCGGTAATGATGTTTATATTATAGGATATTGCCATTTCCTGGAAACGCTTGCGTATAGGTTCGCAGTAGCGGGCAATTTCGCGTATGGCATCCGCTTCGGTAAGGTGGTTAAAGTCGGCCATCAGCGGGGCAACAAACAGTTCCGGGAATAACGCAAAATCGCTCCCGTAGCCTGAAACGGCATCAATAAAAAATTCAGCCTGCTCAAAAAGCGCCTCCACATTCGCCAGCGGGCGCATCTGCCACTGCACAAGGCCCAGGCGCACCACACTCTTACGTGCATTTATCAGTTTGGGGCTTTTGTCATAGTAAATGTTGTTCCACTCCATAAGCACTGCATACTCTTGAGAGCTTTTATCGCCCTCAAGGTAGTTGCGCATCACCCGTATAACGTGAAAGTCATTACTTAGCTGAAAAGAAAGCACAGGGTCGTGTACTTCTTTAAGCCTTACCTTTTCTATATATTCTTTAGGGGAATATTCTTTTGAATGTTCTGTATAATTAGGTATCCTGCCTGCAAAAATTATCGACTTCAGGTTAAGCTGTTCGCAAAGCTCCTTGCGCGCATCATAAAGCCTCCTGCCCAAGCGCAGGCCACGATATTCAGGGTCTATAAATACATCAATGCCATATAGTACCTCACCATCATAGTCGTGGGTGTCAAAGCTATAGTTTCCGGTTATTTTTTCGTAGGTATGGTTAGATGTTGCTTTTTTATAATCTACAATTAAAGAAAGTGCCGAGCCGACTACTTTGCCGTCAACCAGCACCACGAGCTGCCCTTCAGGGAAAATCTTTAAAAGCCTTTCAATATCTTTTTCGCCCCAATAGGGCTCGTCCATGTCATGATAAGCGTGCTGCATGCTCAGCTTTAGCTGTTTATAGTCTTCAATCCTAAGGTTGCGCAGCTCAACCTTGCTAATCTCTATCTGCATATATCAATTTACGTTTATCTGTAAATTTACAAAAATCATTCCTTTTGTAAGTATATGCTGATGGTTAATGAGGTGTTAATGTTAACATCGGAGATTACCTGAGTTGGATGTGTATGTGATCGTCATGCCTTACGGCCCTGCACCCATGATACCTGATTTTAGCATTATTTAGGTTAAGCCTTTGTACCAGGTGCGGCTCCAAAAAGAGTTTATCTAATGCTTTCTGTTTTAAAATTACTTCAATTAATTCTTTTGTGCCTTTTTGCGAGAAGTGTAAATCATCATTTATTTTCCCGAATGTCAGGTATTTGGGATAGTCATATTGAAAATACCCGCTATCGAGGCAATCATTAATTTTATTAGTTTCAATGCCATGTGGTCCTTCAAAACTACCGTAACCGCTTCTTGATTTTTGTTCTGATGTAATTTCCCCTTTTGTATTTTCGTAAATAAGGCTTAGGTCAATTTTTTTGCCATCATTATGGCTTAGATGCGGCAATAGCGGAAACCTATCTATAAACGGAAAGTTTGCATCAAGATAGGTAATGGTAATACCTTTGCTCTTTAAGTCTGTACTTGCAGCAGCCAGTAATTTATTAAGTTCCGGCTTTACATAGTCGCGGTTAAATAGCCTTGTTGCATAATTAGCAGGCTGTATATTATCTGTCTGTTTTACTTTTTCCCTGCCAAAAACAGGCGCAAGCACAGGAATTATTAAAAATGTAAAAAGAAAGTATAAAGCTGTGAAAGCCAACAGGGTTTTAAACCGGAAGTTGTATTTCCATCTTTTCGATAGCCATAAGCTTAGGAGATAGATTACCCCGCCTGTTTGTGTAAGAATAGTTAGCAGGATAAATATTATTGCCCTGAAGATTATACGAAATGCTATTTTCATATTATATCGTTTTTACCAACCCGGCCTTTGGCGTAAAGCAGCAATTGTATTTTCAAGCTGGGCAAGGCGTTGTTCCAGTTCGTTTTCGCCGGTAGGCATGGTGTACCTGAACACGTGTACTACTCTCCAGATGCCCTTAACTTCTGTTGTGTCCAGCGCAACAGGCTCTACCCCCGGGTGGTTGGCCTTAAGTACTACCTTATCGCCCTGGTAACTCATTTTGCGCAGCAGCAATGCGGTTTCGGTTAGTGCTATCACAAGTTCCCTGTTGGTTGATGCTATATCTTTCAGGTCAACATTTTGCCCTATAACCATATCTTTCGGTAAAAATCCGGAAGCCCCGCCCGACATAGTTAAGTCATCTACAACCAGGGCTATTTTATCGTCGCCCTCTACGTTGGGCAGGCAAACAAGAGGCAATTTCGTTTTGCTAATATTATTAGCATTTGTGTGGCTTGCAATAAATTCGGCTGATTTTCCTTCTGTAATACAGGGTATGCCTGTAAAAGCAGTATCTTGTTCTGCCGCTTCTCCTGTGGTTATAGCCTCATTAAAGCGCAATAGTTTGTTTACGGTAAGCTCTTTAGTGAGCAGGTCTTCTACTCCTATGCTAAAATGTTTAGCAATTTTCATTACGGTTTCCAACTTTGGGTTGCTGCGGTCTTCTTCATAAGCGCCAAGCGTACCACGCTTTAAATCAAATAGTTCTGCAAATTCCTGCTGGCTCATACCGTGAACGCTGCGTATTTTTTTTAAATTCTTTCCGAACATAACCAAAAATATTTTGCTAATAATATTTGCAATATAAAATAAATTATATAACTTTGTGCTAACAATATGAGCAAATATACAAATATTGCTAATATGATGAGCGTGTTGCGAAGATTATTTGAGTGGTATGTTGTTAAAAACTACTTAAAACAATATTTGTGAACACACGAAAAAAAAGCGAGTTTTATAAAATTATTTAATTACTGTAACATGAAAGACTATTTCGGAGTGGTAAAGAATTACCTGAATGAGCTTCAGCTGGAAATTAAATATGAAAACAAGAATGAATGCGTTTTCATGGTCAGCAACGAGCAGGAGGGTATAGTTAACCTTATTATCTGTGTGGCATACCCAATTGTTATTTTCGAACAGTTCCTGTTTGAGGTAAAGCCGGATGCTTACCCGGTGTTTAAGGAGCTGCTCCAAAAGAACCGCGATATCATTCACGGGGCGTTTGTGCTTGATGATACAGGCAGAAAAGTAATTTTCAGGGACTCGCTGCAACTCGAAAATTTAGACCAGAACGAGTTTGGGGCAACGTTAAATTCGCTGAGCCTGCTGCTAAGCGAGTATTCGGAACAGATTATTAACTTTTCAAAAAATTAATGCGATGAGATTTTTAAGAAGATTATTCAAAATTGGGCAGGCCGAAGTGCACCATGCGATAGACGGGATGGAAGACCCGATAAAAATGACCGAGCAGGGCATAAGGGATATGAAAGACGATCTTGACAAGAGCCTTGAGGCGCTTGCACAGGTTAAGGCAATGAGCATACGTGCCAAGAATGAGGTGGAAGAGTATGGTAACAAAGCTGAAGATTACAGCGAAAAAGCCATGCTGATACTCAAAAAAGCCCAGAAAGGCGGAATAGAGCCGGAGGAGGCCGACCGTTTGGCTACCGAAGCGCTTGTTAAGAAAGAGGAGTCTTTAGTGCACCAGAAAAGGGCGGAAGCCGATAAAGAGAAATTTGACCATAATGTGCTGCAGATGGAAGCCAATGTGCAAACCATTAAGCAGAACATCAACAAATGGGAGAACGAGCTTAAAATACTGCGCAGCCGTGTTAAAGTGGCCGATGCCACTAAAAACCTGAACAAGCAGATGGCAAAAATAGACAGTAACGGAACCATTTCTTTACTGGAGCGCATGAAGGAAAAGGTGTTGCAGGAAGAAGCCCTTGCCGAAGCCTATGGCGAAATTGCCGGTGCATCTAAATCTATAGATGCAGAGATAGATAATGCTGTTGATGTAAAAAAATCCAAAGCGGTGAGCGAGCTTGAAAAGCTAAAGGCGCAAATGGGCATCGGCGGCGAAAAGAACGAGTAACAAACAAACCCAATGAAGGAATTAATAGAAATTTCTTTTTCACCCGTAAATGCCTTTTTTACCATAATGTCTATCGTTATGGTGATATACTGGATATTGGTAATTATTGCCGGGCTTGACCCGGATCATTTCAGCATAGATTTTGATTCGGCCGATATTGATGCTGATTTTGATGCCGACCCCACCAGCAGCGAAGGCGCTACAGAAGGCAGCAGCTTTATGAAGGTACTGGAGTACTTTAACTTTGATGAGCTGCCCCTGATGTTTATTGTTACCATAATGTTCTTCAGCATGTGGCTTATAGGTGTAAACATTACCTATTACCTGGGTATAGAGAGCACCCTGCTGGGCTTTCTGCTGATAATACCCAACCTGTTGCTGAGCCTTTTCTTTGTAAAGCTGCTGGCAAAGCCGCTGGGTTATCTGTACAGGCAGGTAAACCACAAAGGTGAGCCTGAGATAGATTTTTTAGGTCGCAGGTGTAGTGTGGTATCAACAGTAGGGCCGCAAAAAACAGGCATGATAGAGTTAACCGTTAACGGAGACCCTATGAAGCTGTATGCGCGCAGCAATACCGAAGAGGATATTGCCGCAGGGCAGCAGGCTGTAATAGTGCGCGAAAGCGACGACAGGAGGTATTACCTTATAGAAAAGTTTGACTATTGATTTAAACTGCATAACCATCATAACATCCAACAACCATGATATATTTTTTTACCACGCTTATCAGGACACTTATAGGCCTGATAACATCTGTTCTTGAATTTATTTTATAAACCAATCAATTAAACACTAAATTACAATGTTAGGAAACACTCTGTTAATTACCATGATAGCCATTATCATTGTGGTTATCGGCCTTTTGGTATGGGTTATCTCTATGTATAAGAAAACCATACAGGGCAAAGTTCTTGTGCGCACAGGCGCAGGCGGTACCAAGGTATTTTTTAATGCCGGGCTTGTAGTGCCGGTACTGCACAAAATGGAGATAATGGATATCTCTGTAAAAAAGCTCGAGGTGGAGCGCACCGGCGTAAACGGGCTTATCTGTAAAGATAACATCCGTGCCGATATTAAGGTTACCTTCTTTATCAAGATAAACAAATCGGCTGCCGATATTATCAATGTGGCACAAACCATTGGCTGCGAAAGGGCCAGCGAAATAGAAGTACTTCGCAACCTGTTTGATGCCAAATTTTCTGAGGCGCTTAAAACCGTAGGTAAGAAGTTCGACTTTATCGAGTTATACGAAGCGCGCAGCGAGTTCCGCGAAGAAATTATATCCATCATCGGTACCGACCTTAACGGTTATATACTGGATGACTGTGCAATAGACGACCTGGAGCAGACTTCATTAAGCCACCTTAAGACCGATAACATTCTTGACTCTGAAGGTATTAAGAAGATTACCGAGCTTACAGCGGCACAAAACATAAAATCGAACCTTATCCGCAGGGATGAGGAGAAAACCATCCGCAAGCAGGACGTAGAGGCGCGTGAAGCAATTTTAGCTTTAGACCGCCAGCTTGCCGAGAAGGAAGAGATACAAAAACGTGAAATTGCCAACATCAAAGCCCGTGAGGAAGCCGAAATAGCAAAAGTAAACGAAGAAGAAAGGCTTAAAAGCGAAACAGCCCGTATCAACACGGCTGAGAAAGTACAGGTGGCCGAAGAGAATAAAGACAGGCTTGTTATAGTAGCCGCCAAGAATAAAGAGCGTACCGCCGCCGTAGAGACCGAAAGGGTAGAAAAAGACCGCGCATTAGAGCAAACCGAGAGGGAGCGTATTGTTACCCTTGCCCAGATTGAAAAAGACAAAGCGGTTGAGGTTGAGCGCAAAAACATACAAAATGTTATCCGCGACAGGGTAATGCTCGAAAAAGGAGTGGTTACAGAGCAGGAAAGCGTTAAGGATATCGAGGCATTTAAAGATGCCGAGAGGAAGAAGAAAGTAGCGGTTACACTTGCTGAAAAAGAGAGTGAAGAGCTGTACATTAAGCGTCTTAAGGCTGCCGAGGCAGAAAAAGAAGCTGCGAAGCAAAAAGCAGAAGAAATTAACATAGAGGCTGCTGCAAGGATGGCTGCCAGCGAAAAAGAAGCCGAAGCACGCAAGATACTTGCCGAAGCCAAAGCGAAAGAGGATGCCACATTCGGACTTTCTGAAGCGCAGGTAATGCACGCCAAGGCAGATGCTAACGAAAGGCAGGGTATTGTTGATGCCCTTGTTATCGAGAAGAAGGCGCTTGCCGAGGCCGCAGGCCTTAAGGCAAAAGCCGAAGCTGAAAGGGAGCTGGGACTTTCTGAAGCTACTGTTATTAAAGAAAAAGCAATGGCAGAAGCAAGCGGCATAGAAGAAAAAGCCGAAGCAATGAAAAAGCTTGACGGAGTAGGTAAAGAGCACGAAGAGTTCAAACTAAGGCTTAACAAAGAGCTACAGGTAGATCTTGCCCACATCAACATACAGAAGGATATAGCCGATGCTCAGGCCAATGTTATAGGCGAAGCGCTTAAGGCTGCCAAGATTGATATTGTGGGTGGCGAAACGATGTTCTTTGACCAGATTGTGAACCAGATTACACGCGCCAAAGGTTTTGACAGGTTGGTAAACCACAGCGAGAACATCAGCGAAATAAAAGATGCCATTCTTGGCGAAGGCGGCGAAAGCAGGGAAAACCTGTTAGACCGTATCAAAGGTTTTGCTGATAAATATGGCATTTCAAGTGAGGACATTAAGAACCTTACTGTTGCCGGGTTATTAATGGAACTGCAAAAACGCAGTGACGACTCGGGTGAAAAAGGCCTCTTCTCTAACCTGATGCTGATGGCTAAGAATATGGGCTTGTCAGACAAAAAACTGGGATAAGCAGTTTAGTTGATTTTTTTAAATAATGCCTTCGGCGCCCCAGGGTGCCGGAGGTTATCTTATCCTTCCTGAATATGAAGCGCTTAACCGGAATTATTATAACCGCTCTCTTTATTTCCTGTGATTGTTACAGGGTTGTAACAGGTATAACTATAGACAAAGAAACAAAAGCCCCTATAAAAGATGTACTTGTTTACAACAAAAAAGATAAAGAGTATACTAACGTATATACTGATTCTTTGGGAGACTTTAAGTTGGCAGACATCAACGGAGGTATACTAAGATGCCCGCCAATGAATATAGTTATTGAGGCAGAAGGATATGTTATAAAAGAAGATACAATACCGGCAGGCAGCAATAAAATTATTGAACTCGAGAAGATTAAAACTAACTGAACCGTTGGTTACACTATAAATAAAAGCAAACATGAGTACACTGGAAGGCGGTACCTATGAGATTATACAGGGGCGTTTGCAAACCCAGAAGAACGACCTTTTGGGCAGGCTGCAAAAGCTTAACGAAGCCCGTAAGGAAGTTTTTGGCAGTATAGAAACCAAACTCATAGCCAATAACCGCATCATTACCCAAAACAACTGCATCCCTGCCGATATTGTATCGATAGGCGAAAGGTGCATACTGGGCTATAATGTGCACTTTGGGCTGCGTACCGATATTAAGGCGGAAGATGTATTCAGCATCTATATATATGAAAATGAAGAATTTCGTGAAGAAGGACTTGAGTTTATAAATGACGAAACCTTCCATTCCGATTTCTTCAACCTTTATAAATACTACAGGGATACCAGTTTCCGCAAATTCTTTATTGCCGGCAACTACCTGCACATGGTATTCCAGATAAGCGACCGCCTTAGCGACATAAAGACCTTTAAGTGGCTGATTAAGGACAACACGCTTACTTATATAGACAACCGCAGCGACCACGAATACAAATTTCCACGCCAGCATGATTTCCGCTGGCAGGAAACTACCCGCGATATGCAGCGTTATGGCAAGCACCCGCATGTGTCGATACTCGACAAGGTGTTTGTAGAAACCGTTGGTGGCACCCTCACCATTAAGATTGAGGACAACACCACGGTTGGTAAAGGTATTTATGACGAGGAGGTATCGCACCCCGACCAGACACTGGATGATGGTAACTTTCAGTATGCCGATTTGGGCAACCTTATCGCACTTCGCATAAAACCGTTTCAGGAAGAGCCGCGCTACTTTATATACAACCACAAGCTGCAGGAAGTCCGCAAGATAGATAGTCTTGAAACTTCGGCAATACTGTTGCCGGACGACCACGGGCTAATCTTTTCTAACGGCTATTACCTGCAAACCGGGGAGTATAAGATATATGAAAACAGCCTGCAGAACCTAATGTTCCAAGAACGCATAGCGTCGCCAAACGGCGAAGACTTTATGTATGTGTTCTATGAGGAAAAATACGGTCAGTATGTGCTGATGCAGTACAACCTTATTACCCGCGAAGTAACCACGCCCATAGTATGTAACGGCTTTACCATTTTAAAAAATGGCGAGCTGTGCTACTTCCGCGCGGAGGATGAGGCAACCAAAAACCACCTGGTACAGATATGGCAAACGCCGTTTGTAAAAGGCGATTTTATGCCGTCGCCACATAAGGACAGCTACATCTACAAAATAGGCAATAAGGATATTGTGAAGGCTATGGCTGATTGCCAGGCTATTATCACGCTGTTGAACAAGAATGACGATTACGAGGGTTTGTATGCCGACCTTACCCGCATGGCGCAGAACATACTCGATGGTTATTACTGGATAAACAGTAAGGAGACCTTCGAACTTAACCTCCCGCTTACCGAGATAAAGAAAACGGCGAACGCCGCCATAGACGAATTTGAAAAAGTAGTTCAGCTAAGGCAGAATGCAAAAAAACTTACGCATGAGGTACGCCAGAAAGCCGAAAGCCTGTTTGTAAAAATAAAAAGCTCGCCGCTGGATGACATTGATGTGTATGTAGCCGACCTTGCCGCATTGCGCTCATTGCGTGGCGAGGTAATAAGCCTGCGTGAAGTGCGGTATGTAGACTCGGAGTTCATCAACACGCTCGAAGCGGAAATAGTTGAGGAAACGGAAAAAATATCGCAAAACTGTGTGCAGTTCCTTATGGATGATAAGGCGCTGGAGCCGTATCACGCCCGTGTTGATGAAAAGAAAGGCGCAATTGAAAGCATAACTACGGTTGCAGAAGGCAAGGCATTACAGGAGGAAGTAAATAAAATTACTGCCGATCTTGAAATGCTTATCGATATTGTATCGAACCTGAAGATAGAGGACACGAGTAAATCAACGCAGATAATCAATAACATCTCGCTGATATTTGCTACGCTAAACCGCGTTAAGGCTGATATTAAGAATAAGATAACCTCATTGGGCAGTAAAGAGGCAAAAGCCGACTTTGCCGCACAGGTAAAACTGATAGACCAAAGCATCGTTAATGCGCTTGACAGGGCCGTGACGCCCGAAAAGGCGGATGAATTGCTGAATAAGATATCGGTACAGTTGGAAGACCTTGAGGCGCGTTTTGCCGATTATGAAGAGTTTACAGGCTCTGTTATGGAAAAGCGTGAAGAGGTTTATTCAGCATTTGAGGCGCGCAAAAACGCACTTATAGAAGCACGCAACAAAAAAGCCGTAGCTATAGAGACTGCTTCGGGGCGCATTCTTAAAAACGTTGCGGCAAAAGCACTTACGTTTAACTCTGTTGAAGAGATAAACGGCTATTTTGCATCCGACCTGATGATAGGCAAGCTGCGCGACCTTGTGCAGCAACTGCATGAGCTTGAAGATACAGGCAAGGCAGAAGCCATTGAAACCGAACTGAAATCGGCGCGGGAAGATGCACTCCGCAAACTGAAAGACAAGCAGGAACTCTATGAGGACGGTGAAAATATTATCAGGCTCGGCAAGCATAAGTTTGCGGTAAACAAGCAACCGCTCGACCTTACCATAGTTTATAAAGACGGCAGCCTGCAATACCACCTTACCGGAACCGATTTTTACCAGGATATAAAAGACAGCACCTTGCTGTCTTCTCAAAAGTACTGGAACCAGGAACTGGTAAGCGAGAATGAGCACATATACAGGTCGGCCTTTTTAGCCTATAAGATATTCCGTAACCAAAACCCGCAGCAGCTTTTTGAAATGGAAGACAGCGCATTGCAGGCTTTGGTGTCGGAAGAAACATCTAAAAACTATACAGAAGGTTATGTAAAAGGCGTGCACGATGCAGATGCTTTTAAAATACTGAAGGTACTGGCAGCAAAGCACCATAACCTCGGGCTGCTGCGCTATGCGCCTGCCACAAGGGCACTGGCACAGTTCTTTTGGTATGGTATGGAAGACGAGGCGCGCGCAAAGCTCAATAAAAAAATTAAGGCAAGCGGGGCAGTACTTTCAGTATTCCCCAACAGTAGGGAGTTTGAATATGTAATTGACGATATAGCGCAGCGCTTACAGGCTTTTATTAACGAAACAGCCTTTGGCAGGACGTTTACAGAAGATGCTGCTGAGGCAGCACATTACCTGTTTGAGGAGCTTAAAGATGATGATGCCTTTACTGTAAGCCACAAAGCCGCACAGTTAACAGAGAGCTTCCTTAAAATGCTGGATAGCAAAAATGCCTCTGTCAGTTTCAGGCATAATATAGATAATGCACCCGATAAAGAAAGCGGTGTGCTGCTCGCGGCTCAGTGGGTAGCTTCTTACCTGAATGAAACCGAGCAGCAGCAGTTTCTGAATTATTTATATGAGGTCACCGCGCTGCTGTTGTACAGGCATGAGTCGGCAGAGAAAGTAGTCGCTATAGAGCCTTCTGAAGAAATACAGGAACTTGCGGGTTCGCACCCAACAGTAGTTGATGGAAATTATAATTTCCATTACCATGAATTTATACGCCTCCTGTCGCAGTATTTTGAAGAAGAAGTGCCGGCGTTTGAGAAATTCCGCGCCGAGCGCCACAGGATTGGGCAGGAAATGAAAGAGCAGCTTAGGCTTAACGAATTTATGCCGAAAGTACTTACTTCATTTGTGCGCAATAAGCTGATAGACCAGGTGTACCTGCCATTGTTTGGTGATAACCTTGCCAAACAGTTAGGTACTGCCGGAGAGAACCGCCGCACCGACCGTTCGGGTATGCTGCTGCTGGTATCACCGCCGGGCTATGGTAAAACTACCCTTATGGAGTACATCGCCAACAGGCTTGGTTTGGTGTTCATGAAGATAAACGGTCCGGCAATAGGGCATGACATTACTTCGGTTGACCCGTCTTCGGCTACCAATGCTGCGGCAAGGGAAGAGCTTAAAAAGCTGAACCTGGCGCTGGAAATGGGTAACAACGTAATGCTTTATCTTGACGATATACAGCATTGCAGCCCTGAGTTCCTGCAAAAGTTCATTTCGCTGGCTGATGGTACGCGAAAGATTGAAGGGGTGTACAACGGGCAGCCCAAAACCTACGACATGAAGTCGAAGAAGTTCTGCGTGGTGATGGCGGGTAACCCTTATACCGAAACCGGGGAAAAGTTCCGCATACCGGATATGCTGGCTAACCGTGCTGATATATACAACCTGGGTGATGTTATAGGTAACAAAGCCGATCTTTTTGAGCTGAGCCTTATAGAAAACGCGCTTACCGCTAACCCTGTACTGGCAGGACTGATGGCTAAAAATGCTGATGACCTTTACCCGCTGATACAAATGGCGGAAACCGGGCAGCGCGATGGCGCCGACCTTAAAGGCAACCACAGCAAGCAGGAAATAGAGACCTATGTTGCGCTGCTGGATAAGATAATAAAAGTTCGTAATGTAGTGCTTAAGGCCAATGCCGCCTATATAGCCTCTGCCGCAATGGAAGATGCTTACCGCACCGAGCCGCCCTTCAGGCTGCAGGGCTCATACAGGGACATGAACAAGCTGGTTGCTAAGATAGTGCCGGTAATGAATGATGAGGAAGTAGATACATTACTGCTTTCGCATTACCGTAACGAAACGCAAACGCTTACCAGCGCCGCAGAAGCCAACCTGCTTAAATATAAAGAAATGACAGGCTCGCTTAATGAAGATGAAAAAGCGCGCTGGGCATCTATAAAAGAAACTTTTGTAAAGAACAACAAGCTGAAAGGCTTTGGCGACCGTAATGAAATGGCGTTAATGCTTTCTCAGGTTGCAGAGTTTACAGAACACCTTGAAGGGATAAAGGATATTCTGAAAAAAGGTATAGAGCAGAAATAAAAGGCTGCCTTAAGTGTGTTGTTGTTCCATTTCGACCTTGTGGAGAAATTTCTAAGAATTTCTATTTAGATTTCTCGACTTCACGTTGTTACGCTCGAAATGGAAACACACTTAAGGCAGCCCTGTTTTTTCAAAGACTGTTACTGCTTCACTACCCTGAAGTTCGTTTCTTTACTACCATTTGTAGCTTTAAAGAAATAAACCCCGTTAGCCAAAGCCGAAATATCTATGGCAGTTTGCGTAGCATTTACCTGTCTTGTGAAAAGCAACTGGCCTGACACAGCATATACTTTTACCTCTGTAATTTCTTCGCCGGCACTTATGTTGATTGTGCTCGTGGCAGGGTTAGGATAATATATAAAATTACTGAATGCATTATCATTCACGCCACTTACAGCATTGATACATTCAACCGTTGCTACCCATCCTCCTGCATTTATTATTTCGTCAGAAGTAAACTCAAAAGTAAGTGAGCCGTCTGCCGCAGTAGAGGTTATCTGGTTTTGTATAAACACTCCGGTAAAATTACCAATAAGAGGAGCGTTAGTGCCTGCACCGTTATAAACCCTAAGGAAGTCAAAATCCTGCTCTATACTGAAAGAGGTAAAGGTTACGCGTATAACTTTTCCTTCTTCTGTAGGGGTAAAAGTACGTGTTATCTGCTGGTTATCGCTGTAATTAGCTGTGGCACCTCCTGTATCTGTAAATATCTGGCCTTCACACCAGTCAGCATCTGTAGCAAAAAGAATTTCTTCAATCTGCGATACGCCCTGTTCGCATACAGAGCGTACTTTAAGTACATAATATGTATTTGGCTGCAGGCCCTGTAAGGTCACCGACTGTGCGCCTACTTCGTTCCACATATCACCCTGCGTGGCGCTTGCTTCGTGTACCATTACGTCCCAAAAGCCTGTAGTGTTGGCTGCGTCATCCCACGATGCTATAAAATTGTTTGATGATGAACTTGTTACTGACAGATTGCTTAACCCGCTTTGGCAGATAATACTTTCGCAGGTTGTGGCAAGGCAGTTTGCAGAGTTTACAACATTTGTCATTAGTGCGGTAGGCTGCGGACCAAATCCGTTGGCAAGGTTAACCCCTACCTGGCTTAAATGGCAGTAGCTCATAATAGTACCTCCTGTAGGGGGTATTGGCCCCGGTGAGCAGCCACCTTCGGTATCAAAACAGCCGTCTATAGCGGTATTGTTACCGTTCCATGCGCAGGCATGTGTGTGTGGTGAGCCTAACTGGTGCCCAAACTCGTGTGTACAGGCCTGCACACTCCACGAATACTGTGGCAAATCTGCCAGGAAATTGTCGTTTACATCTACATAGCTCACATTAATAGGGGCGTTGCATACGCCGTTAAGAAAAGCAAGCCCGCCTAAGCCTCCGGCATCTTCTCCTACAAGCTGGCCTAAGTCGCCATCAAAACTATTGAACTCATGCTCTTCCAGAAAGCCAAAAAGTTTATCCTCGGCATCACTTCCTAAATAAGGGTCTAAAGACGTCCATATAAAAAACGATTTTAATGCGATGTCTATACCGTCATTGGCATATAGCGTTTGTATGCTGTTGAATAATGAAGTAAGCCAGTTAGCAGTAAGGTCCTGGCTTGAAAAGTTTTCTTGGTACATGTTAAAATCTACTTCAAAGTAAATTCCCACACAACGGATGGTTTCTGTACTCTGCGCGGTTGCCGCCGATTTTTTTCCAAAATTCCTGCTATCGTTAATTTCATCAGATGTCAGGCAATTAAAAGAATTAGCAACATTCAGCTCGCTATCAGAGTAAATAATGTATTCGGAGAAATTGTGTTCTTTTTTCAGTTTCCCCACAACAATATTATTATACTGCTGGTTAGAAACAATACCTGCCATTTCATTTTCAAAGAAGCTGAAGGAAGCTAAAGAGGCATTATCGTTATTGATAATACCCCTGTAATATACTCCTTGTTTATAGGCAAAGTCTTTCTCCTTGTCTGTATCTGCATGAAAACCCTCGGCAAAGATGTTTGCTTTATACAGGCTTATATTTATTTCAGTGCCCTGATAAGGTATAGTAAGCGTTAGTGTTTCCGGCTTGCTATTGTATATATTTTTTAAAACAACAGTATTTAGTGTAGCATAGGTTTCATTCTCCACCACCGGATAATCTTTTGTGCCCTGGGCAGGCACAAGGGGGTTAAAGCTCTTAAAATCGGCTCCGTTACTGCGTAGTTCCTGCACTTTTGCAGCAACTCTTCGCTGTGCATAAAAAGGTAATGTGCAAATTACCGCCAGTACTAGTAAAAATTTTCTCATAGTTAAAAATTAAAAGGGTGCAATATAATTTAAAATACTTTAAGCGTAGGAAAACACGCGTAAAATATAATATAAAACGAATATAATGAGCTATATAGTATATAATTAGCGTAAATGAGTATCGGTGCCTGCGGAATTAGAATTCGCAGTGATTTTAAAAATAAATTTGCTTAGCCGCACGGTAGGTGTTGGCATGCGCCTCTATAATTGTTTTAATATCGGGGCTGTAGCCACCGCCCATGCTGCATTGTACAGGTATGTTGAGTTTATGGCAGGTGCTAAGTACATACTCATCACGTTGCCTGCAACCTTCTATGCTGCACGCGAGCTTGCCCAGTTTATCTGAAGCCAGTATATCTACCCCGCACAGGTAAAATATAAAATCGGGCTTAGCCTTTTCAATCAGTTTGGGTAATGTTTCGCGGAGTATAGATATATATTCAGCATCAGTGGTATTGTCCGGCAGGGCAATATCAAGATCAGATGTTTCTTTTTTAAACGGATAATTTGTTTTGCCATGCATGCTGAAGGTAAAAACGGCATCATTACCACTAAATATTTCAGCCGTACCATTGCCCTGGTGCACATCAAGGTCAACAATCAGTATTTTTTTCGAAAGGCTGTTGTCTAAAAGGTATTGTGTCGCTATCGCCTGGTCATTAAGCAGGCAAAAAGCCTCGCCGTGGGTGCTGTAGGCATGGTGGGTACCACCGGCTATATTGAATGCTATACCTTTTTCTATTGCCTGCAGGCTACCCCAGATGGTACCCTGCACTATGCGCAGCTCACGCTCTACCAGTTCCGCCGAAAGCGGGAATCCTATTTTGCGTGCTGCACGTGCATCCAGCGTAAGGTTGAGCAGGTCGTTTACATAACTTTCTTTATGAACCCGAAGTACATGCCCCATATCGGGCAATGGCGGCGCATAAAAATCGCTCTCGGCAGCCGTGCCTTCATGTAAGAGTTGCTGCGGAAGCAGCTCATACTTTATCATCGGGAACCGATGACTTTCAGGCAGCGGGTGTTTATATATGGGATGAAAGGCAATTGGCAGCATTATAATAATGAAAATACGTTCCACATAAGCAGCAAAATACTGATAATGCCTAACACTATACCAGCCAGCCTTAGCTTGGGTGCAGTCATGCTTTTATAAAAAAGCCCTGCTGCAAGCGCCAGCATCAGTATATTGATAAGAGTAAGCAGTTTTGGGTTTTGTAGCCATTCCGGAAAGTGGGCAAGATAATTATCAAGGGTTTGCTCAAAGCTGTTATTATTATCCGTTGCAGTTACTATCCACAACGCCATATTTGCTGCCGGGAGGGCGAGCAGTATAATTGCGGCAGCAAAATAATGAGTGGACTTACTGTTCATCAGATAAAAAGGTTGCTACCCAAAAGTACTTAAAATTATCGGCTAATTAAAATACTTACGGCGTTACCGCCAAAGCCAACCGCGTTTACAAGCACTTTCTTAATATCCTTTGTTTGCTTTTGCGGAGCAAGATAAGGAACATCAATAAACCTGTTGTGCTGTATCATCATCAGGCCAAGCTCCAGGCTCAGCAGCCCTGAGGCGCCAAAGGTGTGGCCCGTTTTCCATTTGTTGGTGGTAAGCAGGGGCAGGCTTTCGCCGAATACTGCTTTTACGGCATTATATTCCGAAAGGTCGCCTTTCACAGTACCCGGGGCATGCATCACAACAGCATCTACTTCTTTTGGTTTAATACCTGAAATAGCCATCTGCATCGACTTTTGCAGGCACTCCGCATTCGCAGATATGGATACGCTGTGTTTCAGGGCTTCGGTTGCAAAGCCAACTCCTTCTATGTAGCCAATTGCATTTGCCACCCTGCCCGGTACAAGGCAGGCAGCCGCAGCGCCTTCGCCCAAAACCATGCTGTTGCTTTTTTTTGTTAAGTCCATTGCAAGGCACGGATAGTCACTTTCTTTTGAAGCATATATTTTCATGGCCTGCATCTGTGCAATGGTAAAAGGAGTTAGCGGAGCTTCGCTGCCGCCAACAAGGAATTTTTGCGCCATGCCCGACCCAAGCCATGCAACGCCGTTAAGAACAGCATGCAGCGCAGTAGAACAGGTGATGGAGTGTGATATATCAGGCCCGGATGATTTAAGGTCCTGCGCCACCCAGGAGGCTATATTGCCCAGTGTGGTGGTAGGAGATGCCTGCGTAGCCGTAGCGCCCGTATTAATGAACTCTGAGTGGTACTTTTCAAACAACCCGGTTGCGCCCCGTGACGAGCCTATATTAATGCCAAAATCGTCGCCCGATTGCCATCCGGCAGCAGCTACTGCCTGCCTTGAGGCAACAATAGCATATAACACTGAATCGTCAAGCGAAGCATACCTGCTTTCTTTTTCGCGTAATGTTCGTATTTCCTGCTGTAACGTTTCCGGTAAAGGCGCGCCAAAGGCTGTTTTGTTGCCAAAGCCTATTGTGCGGATGCGCGTTGTATCATCAAGATAACTTTGCCAAACCAAATCGGGGCTGTTGCCTAATGGAGAAAACGAAGCGAGTGAGGTAATAGAAACAGGTAGTGCCAAAATGTGTTGCATTTACAGGCAAAAGTACTGCAAATGCAATTAATGGCATAACCTTACGGCCTGTTTGCCTCAATTTGCGGAAAATAACAGCTTTTTATAGATTTTAAAGGCTGCTGCCCTTTCAGCACCTTACTAAATTCTTCCCACAGGTCTGCGGGTATGAATTTTTGCAATGGCTGCGCCACTTCCGGAATGTTGTGCAGGTTGTCCTGTATGGCTTTATCCCAAATGTCATGATACTTTAGCAAATCATCAGGATAAACCACTTTACGCGCTGTGCCTTCATCTTCTGCCTCGAAAGGTTCAGATACATTCAGGTAGCCGTAATCGTCCGTTAGCTGCTCTCCGGGGTGGATGTCGCGAATGGCAATTTCAAAATCATAGGCGGTGCTCATACAGCTCGGGTTAAAGCTGTGGTTTACATATTTGGCTATATCCCAGCACAGCACTTTTTCGCCCCTGCCGTTTGTAAAAGAGTAGGTTTCGATATAGCTGTGCATTAATGGGTTTATTTTAGAAAGTGCTGCATCGGTATAAACACTGTCCAGATCATCCTGAACCCATGTTATTGTGCCTTTCGGGATAAATTTCTTTGCTACAACACCATAGCCCACTATGTTGTTGATAAAGCGGAGTTCAGTATCAGGATGGATCATAAAAATGATGTAATTAGTAATCCTAAATTACACTATTTTCTCTATCGCCAATGCTACCTTTTCATAAATATTTGCTAATAGGTCATCGCTTATGATATAAGGCGGCAGTATGTAAATTATGTTTCCTACCGGCCTGATAATTATACCGTTATCAATAAAAAAGTTATAGAGCCTGTTACGTAGCCCGCCGTAGTAGCTTTCTTTGCTGTCGGTTAAAAGCTCTAAAGCCAGTATAACACCCAGCACCCTGACTGTCTTTACACGCGGATGATGCTCTATAGTTGCCTTAAAACGCCTGTGGTTTTCATTTATACGGATAAGGTTTTGCTGCATTTCAGGCTGCTGTAACAACTCCAATCCGGCCAGTGCCGCCGCGCAGGCAGTTGGGTTAGCCGTAAAAGTATGCCCGTGAAACAATGCCTTGTTAACATCATCATCATAAAAACCGGCAAATAGCTGTTGGGTAAAAGTAGTTATTGCCATAGGTATGGTACCGCCGGTAAGGGCTTTACTCAGGCACATCATGTCGGGCTGCTCTGTAAGGTAATTGCAGGCAAAATTTTTACCTGTTTTGCCAAAGCCTGTCATTACTTCATCGGCTATTGTAAAAATGCCGTTTTTCCTGCATATTGCTATAAGCTCGTTTAGTGGTTCCGGTTCATACATAACCATGCCTGCTGCTCCCTGTACAAGCGGCTCAAATATAAAAGCCGCATAGTTGCCTCCTGCAGCCAGTTCCTGCATCGCTTTAAGGCTTTCGTTCTCTTTGCCTTTAACGGGAACAGGTATACGGGTAACTTCTATCAGCGAACCTTTAAACGCTTCTGTAAAGAACGATATGCCGCTTGCCGCCATAGCCGCAAACGTATCGCCATGAAAGGCATCTTCAAACGCAATTATGCGGGTGCGCTTTTCGCCTTTGTTGTAATAGTATTGCAGGGCTACCTTAATGGCAACCTCTACCGCCGTAGAGCCATTGTCTGAAAAGAAAAGCTTTTGCTGGTTAGTGGGCAAAATTTCAATCAGTTTTTCGGCAAGCTGTACAGCGGGCTCGTGCGTAAAACCACCAAAAAGCACATGCTCTAGTGTTGTTAACTGCCTGTAAACGGCATCGGCAATAAATTTGTTGCTGTGCCCGTATGGGTTTACCCACCACGAAGCTATGGCATCTATATACTGTTTACCGTTCTCATCCCATAAGAGCGCGCCTTCGCCGCGCACAATGCCAACGGGCAACGCTGCTGTTTTATGTTGTGTATAGGGGTGCCAAAGGTGCTTTGCATCGCGTTCTGTCAGCGAAGCATTTTGGGCATTTGCTTGGTTGTTGGTCATTATACAAGTTTTAAAAGGTTATCGCGGAATGCATCGGCATATTCGGCAATAACATTTTTATCGAAATAAGGCTCCTCGGCTATCCTGCCTATAATAGGTGCGTTTGTTTTTTTAAGGATGATATCTTCAGTCGGTTTATTCTCGTTACCGTTAAAAATAATGCCTGCCGGCTGTATGCCTCTGTGTTGTAATGCCTCAAGCGTTAGCAGCGTGTGGTTGATGCTGCCCAGGTAGTGGCGGGTTACTATAATTACTTTATAGTCGGGCTTAATTAAGTCGGCAATGGTGTCCGTATCATTAAGCGGAACCAACAGCCCGCCCGCGCCCTCTATTACCAGATTGTTTTTGGTTTTGGGCTCTTTTACAGCATTAAGGGTAATGGTAACACCATCAAGCGCGGCCGCAAGGTGCGGGCTTGCAGGTGTGTTTAGCGCATAGCTGTTCGGGTGAAAAACCGTTTTGCTGTTGCTGATGTACTTTTTTATTTTATGAGTATCAGAGTTATCAAGGTCACCCGCCTGCACGGGTTTCCAGTAGTCGGCCTGCAATGCCTCCGTAACTATGGCGGCAGCTACTGTTTTGCCGACATCAGTGCCTATTCCTGTAATAAATAGTTTCATTTTATATTGAATTCATTTTTGCAATTATTGCATCGGTATTTGTACTTGGTATAAAATGGTAACGTGCCCAACAGCCCGAAGCTAAAAAGGAAGGCAAGTAATGATTTTGTATTTCTTACTGTGCTGCCTACTTCCATTCTCTTATCACCACAGTTAGGACAGGAGATTGGTATGCCATTTTCGTCAACAGAATAGCGGCTTATGCTTTCTAACACTTTATTAGCGTTTTCTGCATCCTCGGCTTTTACATACAGCTTTACGCCGCCTATGGCATTGCTTACAAGCGGATCGGTATCAATGGTAAAATTGTCTGCCATGAAAACTTCTATGCCTTCATGTTCGAGCCTGCCTTTTACTATATGTGCTTCCGGAGCATATTCAAAAGCTCTGATTTTTACAAATTCGTTTTTCATGTTGTGCAAAAATACAAATATTCATAGGGCTGCAGTACCGGGAACAGCAGTATATACACTTGCACAATTTTAATAAAACATTATCAATATCAGGATTTTATTATATGTAAATTTGACTACCACCCTTATTTTAACATGTGTTTACTTATGAATGAGTTTAAAATACCCAATTATATAAAGACGGTTTATATATCGTTGCTTATTATCATTATCATCTTTTTTATGATAGTGGCTAAGGCTATACTGGTACCGCTTTTTATATCCGGTTTTATAGCCATGCTGCTCACTTCGGCCTGTAACCGGCTCGAAAGAAGGAAAATTCCCCGCTCTATAAGCGCGTTTATATGCCTTTTGGCTTTTGTATTTATTATATCGGGCACGCTTATATTCATTTATTTTCAGGTACGCGGATTTATAGAAGATCTCGGTAGCAATATGTCGGAGAAAATTAACGGCTATGTTATAGATGCCAATACATGGGCCTATGAAAACCTGGGGGTTGATATGGGCATGTATAATGGTTTTGAGCTGAACAAAGCGGTAGAGATTGTACAGCCTGAAGATGCCAATACCAGCCAACTCATCTTCTCGGTAATAAACACTTTGTCTGATATTATACTGCTGCCCGTTTTTATTTTTTTCCTTTTGATTTACCGCGACCACCTTGCCGTATTTATCAGTAAGGTTTTTAGTAAGGAAAAAGATGGCGACCTGCTTAAGAAGCTTTCTTCTATCAGGCGTATTGTGCACGCTTATATAACCGGGGCAGGCAAGGTAATGCTGATACTGGCAATAGTAAATACCGCAGTACTCTTTGCGCTGGGTATTGAGCACGCTATATTTTTTGGGGTACTGGCGGGTATGCTGAATATTATCCCCTACCTGGGCCCGATTCTTGGCGCGGTGCTGCCGTTTATTTTTGCACTCATAACCAAAGACAATGTTTTTTACCCTATAGCGGTAGTAGTAGCCTTTACATTTATACAGTTGCTGGAGGGAGCATTTCTAACCCCTAAAATTACGGGAGGTAATGTAAACCTTAATGCGCTGGTTACTTTTTTAGGATTACTGATAGGCGGTGCTATTTGGGGCATAGTGGGCATGATACTGATTATACCGACTATTGCTATTTTAAAGAAACTGTTTGAAATGAGCCCGGATACAGAGCCGTATGCCTACCTGTTTGGTGAGGAAGACAGCAACTGGTTTAAACGGAGGCCAAGGCGAAAGAGTGCAGAGGTTAAAGAATAGCTTTTAAACAGGTTAAGACGCCGGATATATCTTGCTGAGTGTTATAACTATGCAGGCAAAACCGCAGCCTTTCTTGTCCTTGCGGTATAGTAGGCGATAGTATGGGCTTTATATTATATCCGTGTTGCTGCAGGTGTGCTGCAACCTGCTTTACCTTATTATTTCCCGGTATCACAACACATTGTATAGCTGAACTACTGGCTATTAATCCGCTTATGTTGAGCTTTTGTGCCTCAGTTTTAAAGAAGCTGATGTTGCTGTAAAGTGCCTGCCGTGCTTCTGCCTGTTGATGCATGAGCATATACGCTGCGCTTATAGTGGCAACGGCATGGGGCGGCAACCCCGTTGTATATATAAGGCTCCTCGCAAAATTGACCAGATACTCTTTCAGCTCCTTAACGCCCAGAACAGCCGCGCCGTGGCAGCCCATCGCCTTACCAAAGGTAACTATAAGCGCAAATACGCTATCTTCGAGTTCTGTCTGTTTTATAAGCCCCTCGCCATGAGTGCCAAAGATGCCTACGGCATGTGCCTCATCAATAACGATTCGGCAATTGTATTTTGCAGCTATGCCTGCTAATTGCTTTAAGTCAGGGCTGTCACCATCCATAGAAAATACAGATTCGGTAACGATGTAAAGCTCCTGTGCCTTTTCACGGTGTTGTAGGATGCTTTTTTCGAGTGCGCCCAAGTCATTATGCCTGAATTTATAGGAGGCAGCGTTACCGAGCCTTAAGCCATCGCGTATGGAGGCATGTATGTACTCGTCATACAGCACAACATCATTTTTTTGAGGTACGCATGAAAAGAACCCAATATTGGCATCGTATCCTGAATTGAATAGTAGCGCACTTTCTGCATTATGAAATGTAGCTATAGTAGCTTCTGCTTTTGGGTACAGTTTATGGTTTCCGGTTATGAGCCTTGAGCCTGTTGCACCGCCTGCCGTATTTTGATTTTGAGTAAGAATTTCCTGAGCCGCTGCATGTAAAGCTAAATTGCCGGAAAGCCCTAAGTAATCATTAGAGGCAAAGTCTGTTAAAGGGAGTGCACCAGGTAAGCTGCGCAACGTGCCCTCATCTGCCCTTGTTTGCAGTTTTTTTGCTAAATGCGGAGGTAGTGCTTTCATCGCATCAAAAATAAGTATCTTTTAGAAACTTCACATTTAATTATTCATGTTGAAAAGCAATTAATAATTATTGTTTTTCAATAAAATTTATATATTTGTGTCCCATTAATCTAAACCACATCACGATGAAAAAACTCTGGCTTTTAAAATCACTTATTGATATACTCTTTTTTTTCGCTGTAATAGGTATCATTTTTGGCTTACCGATGATACTTATGATTGCAATAATGCCTGAACAAGTTCCTTTTGATTTTACAGTATCAGTAAATGATGAAATTGTAACTGATACAACAAGCTGGGAAATTGTTCTTTCAATGATTATAATGTATACCGGTTATGCTTTTCAGGTATATGCTATCTATTTATTTAGAAAAACACTTATTTTATTTCGGAAGCGAATAATTTTTGATACTGCTGTCATTAGAAACTTCGACCAAATGGGAAGAGCTATACTAATAGGTTATGCACTTATTTTAGTACCTGTTATATATTTTACACTCACTAATAGCCCAATTGAGATAAAACTGGAATTTATGGATCATGACTCTTTGTTAATACCTGGTCTTGGTCTTTTCTTTATTGTGCTTAGTGAAGTATTCCTTATGGCAAAAGGCATTAAAGAAGATAACGATTTAACCGTATAAGCTATGAAAGGTAATTTAACAGCTATAGTATTTATACTAAAAATTTTAATAGTATTTATGTGCGGCACTGCATTAGTGCAGTTTTTTAAAGCGTACAAATTAATAGCAGTTCCCGAAGAAGCGGAAACTATGGCACGAGAACAGTTTGAGGGTATGCACGGCTTTGCCAATCAGCCTGTAACGTTAGCTATTTTTTATGCTTTATACGGGCTTTTGCTTTGTTACCTGGTTTATGTGCTGTTGCAACTGAGGCGTAGTTTTATACGGCTTAATAATGATGAGGTTTTTTATGAGAACCAGCCATCCGAGTTTAAAAAGGCGAGCAGTGGCATTATTATTTTTGCTAAAACAAAATACCTGCTGTTTATTTTTGTGGGTGTGTTTTGGTTTAATAATCCGAGAATCATATTTGCTGAAATACCCATGTTACTTATAAGCTACTTAAGCGGCAAGATTATATATGTATTTCATTACCTTAGCCAAAAGGGTACACTGCTTAAAGAAGATAACGATTTAACTATTTAAGCATGGCTATAATAATAAATCTTGATGTAATGCTTGCCAAGCGCAAAATGCGCAGCAACGAGCTTGCCGAGCGTGTGGGCATTACCACAGCCAACCTTTCTATACTTAAAACGGGTAAAGCAAAGGCCATACGTTTTAGTACGCTGGAGGCTATTTGCCGTGAGCTCGACTGCCAGCCGGGCGATATTATGGAGTTTGTAGATGATGTGCCTAATAAGTTGTAGGATGGACGATATAACACCCTATATATTTGTTGGTGCAGGAATAGTGTTACTTTCTTTCGCTTACAGGCAAAGAACAAAAAATAGCTTGCTTAAAAATGCCGCAAAAGCCGAAGCTGTAATCACAGATAATATTGAAAAATACCACCGGCACGGAAAGTCAGGTTACACTAAACTATATTACCCTGTTGTGAAATATGAAGATAACAGCGGTAATGAGTTTGTATGCAAATTGCCTTACGGCTACAGCCCCCAAAAAGCTGTGGGTACAATCCTAACAATACACTATAATCCTGAAAAGCCCTCGGAAGTTTATGATGATTCAGCAGCCGGTTTTAAAGTACTGCCAATTATACTTATGCTTTCGGGCAGCACTATGCTAATTCTTGGCTTGTTGTATTTTGTTGGATATTTATATTTCCGGTAGGAGTAGTGCTTTGTTTGAAATTTACCCAGTTTTTCTCGCCTTGGATAGTGCTGTCTAGCAAATCTACCTCTAATCTCTTTGCAAGTTCGTAGCCCATTTCATAGGCACTGTCTCTATCATAATTAGAATAAAGTGTGATATGCCTGTTGTTGTTATACCATATATTCACATCAAACCTTACTCTATGTTCGCCCATACCGTCTCCATCGATATCTTTAATTACTTCCTGCCTGAAAACACAAACATATTCAATATCAGGTAAATGATGCCATTTCCCGGTCTTTATCAATCCTGCTGAATATTCTTTTTTATATCTGACATTGGTAAAATCAAAATAAAGGGTCTGCACCACAGAAAAGCGGAATGCAATGGCTAAAAATAAAAGAACTAATGCAATGTTATTTACAATAAGCCAGCACCCGCTTCCAAAGCTTATAAATATACTGGTATATATAACATATAATAATCCCATAATCAGGCCGGTATATATTAATGAAGCTATTATTCTCTGCCACAGTGGCCGTATGCCCTCGCTAATGATAAAGTTTTTTTGTTTCATAATGCAATTATATAAAAAAACCCTTTCTGTACAGAAAGGGTTTTTAATAGAATTATGAACGAATTAATCAACCAAAATAATAATCCTGTTGTCTTTCATTTCCAAAGTGCCCGACTTGATAGGTAAAACAAGTTTGCCTTCCTTTTCGTTACGGGTAAACTTTGGCGAATATTCCGCAGCGGCATTCAGGGTGCCAACCGCTATTTTAATGTCGCCCGCAGCCAGTACAGATACTATATTGGCGTGGTGGTTCAACATCTGGAATTCACCATTTACGCCCGGCACAGTTACCGATGTAACCTCGCCTTTAAATAAATGCCCTTCCGGTGATACTATTTCTAATAACATAACTTCAGTTATAAGTTAATGGTTAACAGCTTTTTTTTCGCTGTTGCTCAAAGCTGTAAGCTAAAGGCTTACTATGCCTCTGCAAGCATTTTTTGTCCTGCCTCAATTACATCCTCTATGGTACCTTTAAGGTTAAAGGCTGCTTCCGGCAGGTGGTCAAGCTCACCATCAATGATCATGTTAAATCCTTTAATGGTGTCTTTAATATCTACAAGTACACCCGGTATACCTGTAAACTGCTCTGCTACGTGGAACGGCTGAGAAAGGAAACGCTGAACGCGGCGTGCGCGGCTTACAGACAGTTTATCTTCCTCGCTAAGTTCTTCCATACCAAGGATGGCAATGATGTCCTGTAGCTGCTTGTATTTCTGTAGAATTTCTTTTACGCGTTGTGCACAGTCATAATGCTCGTTACCCAAAATTTGCGGGGTAAGTATCCTTGAAGTAGAATCCAATGGGTCAACCGCAGGGTAAATACCAAGCTCGGCAATTTTACGGCTAAGTACCGTTGTTGCATCAAGGTGGGCAAATGTTGTAGCAGGAGCCGGGTCAGTTAAGTCATCCGCAGGTACATATACTGCCTGTACAGATGTAATAGATCCTTTTTTAGTAGAGGTAATACGCTCCTGCATGGCACCCATCTCTGTTGCAAGAGTTGGCTGGTAACCCACCGCAGAAGGCATACGGCCAAGAAGTGCCGATACCTCTGAACCCGCCTGTGTAAAACGGAATATGTTATCTACGAAGAAAAGTACGTCTTTACCCTGGCTTTCACCTGCCCCGTCACGGAAGTACTCAGCAATGGTAAGGCCGGATAGTGCCACACGTGCACGCGCTCCCGGTGGTTCGTTCATCTGTCCGAACACAAAGGTAGCTTTACTTTCCCTCATTAGGTTTTTGTCAACTTTTGTAAGATCCCAGCCTCCTGCTTCCATAGAGTGCATAAAGTCGTCGCCATATTTAATAATGCCCGACTCAAGCATCTCGCGCATAAGGTCGTTACCCTCACGGGTACGCTCGCCCACACCGGCAAATACCGAAAGACCACCGTGGCCCTTTGCAATGTTATTAATAAGCTCCTGGATAAGTACTGTTTTACCAACACCGGCACCACCAAAAAGACCAATTTTACCACCTTTTGCATAAGGCTCAATAAGGTCGATTACTTTGATACCTGTAAAAAGTACTTCAGAAGATGTAGAAAGGTCTTCAAACTTAGGAGCCTGGCGGTGGATAGGTAATCCGCTCTGGCCTTCTTTAGGAAGGTCGCCAAGTCCGTCAATAGCGTCGCCCACTACATTAAACAAACGTCCGTAAATATCGTTACCGATAGGCATTTGGATAGGCGCCCCAGTGGCAACCACTTCCTGGCCCCTGCTCAAACCATCGGTAGAGTCCATCGAGATAGTACGCACAGTGTTTTCACCTACGTGCGATTGTACCTCAAGTACCAGTTTTGTACCATCATTTTTTGTGATCTCCAGTGAATCGTAGATCTTTGGCAGTTCGGCATCCTGACCGTTGAAAACCACGTCAACTACCGGGCCGATGATCTGTGCAACTTTTCCTGTTCCTTTAGACATTGCTTATGTATTTATTTAACAGCTATTTATTTACTTGAAAAAGTATCTTTTTTTCGAGCGCAAAGATAGTTTTTTATTCGGGATTTATGCAATTTTAATTTTGCATTTTTTTTAATAAAAAAGCGGATTAGTATAAATCCGCTACGATATTGTTATATTAAAGGTAAGTTTTTGGTGAAAGTAATCTTACTTCAGTTTACTGCGCTGCAAACTTTACTACTAATGCTTTAGATAAACTTCCTGTAAGTGTATCACCTCGCATGCTCAGTGATTGGCCGGAACCAACTACAGCATAGGTGTCATGTAAGTTATACATAAAGTTGTCCATTTCTTTTACTTCCCGTACTTCTATAACAGCGCCTAATTTTAAGCCTGACGAAGAAGCAATAAGGTTTGCTTTTTGCTTTGCCTTTGCTATTAGCTTTTTTATTAGGGTATCTTCTGCGGTGAATTCATTTGCATAAAAAACCTTACCGACAGAACCACTAACAAAGTTCAGGCTGCTCACCAAATCTTTTAATTTAAGTATATCGTTACGTGTTTTAAGATAAACTATAAGACCATTATTTGAAAGATAACTGAAACCTCCTATCGAATAATTGCTGTCTTCCAATGAGCTGTAATTATATTTTTGTGATTTTAAAAGCTGCTCCAATATTATACTGTTGGCTTTGTATTTCTCTCTCTCGGCAATCGGGTCATAATTGTAATTTTCATCTTCATCAATTACAACCGGCGAGTTATTATGTACTTCTAATATATACTCAAAACTTTCGGGTATCAGGGCTATAGTATCTCTTACTTCCACTTCAATAAACTTGTTTTGTGAAAAGCCTGCAGCAGAAATTAAAATAAATAGAAGGAATAATTTTTTCATGGTATGGTTTTAAAGTTTGCTTCAAACATAACAAAAAAAACCCGCACAATTGTACGGGTTACTTTTTATAAAACAGGTTATGCTCTGTATATTCCCAAACCTTTTGGGGTAGCAGCGGCCTTACATTTTTGCCCTGCTTAATGCTGTTGCGTATAAACGTTGACGATATTTCTATAACCGGGGCATCTATGCGGTGCACGCGCGGATGGGCAAGCAGTCCGGGTTCGGCAGTTTCATTATTTATGCGTGGGTACACATATATATCATGGTTTTGCAGCAGTACCTCATAGTTTTTCCATTTGTGCAGCGAGTTCAGGTTGTCTTCGCCCATAATCAGCGAAAACTCATGCATGGGGAACTTTTCCTGCAAATGCGCCAGCGTGTTCACTGTGTAGTTAGGCTGCGGCAGCTTGAACTCAATGTCGCTGGGGCGTATTTTATCATAATCTTCTGTGGCAAGGTGCACCATTTGCAGGCGGTGATAGTCATCCAGCAAAGAGCTTTTCTTTTTGTGGGGGTTGTGCGGTGTAACCACCATCCATATCTGGTCCAGCCCCGAAAATTCTGCCATGTGGTTGGCAATAATAAGGTGCCCGATGTGTACCGGGTTAAACGTGCCGAAGTAAAGCCCTGTTTTCATACAGGCAAAAGTAAGCCAAATCAGGTAAAGGCGCAATTAGCATTTTAACCACTCAAAATGAAGTTACTGCATGCAAATCGTTAAAAAGCTGTACGGATGTTTAGCTTTGTCAGGTTAAATTTTTGCTTTTGGTTGTTTTTCTATTACTTTTTCTATCTTTACGGCTGTTTCAACCAATAAACAACATCCTTTATGTCAGCAAAAGCAGAGTCGTGGGGGTCGCGGGTGGGGCTTATCCTCGCCATGGCCGGTAATGCAGTCGGGTTAGGTAACTTTTTAAGGTTTCCGGTTCAGGCAGTGCAAAACGGCGGCGGCGCATTTATAATCCCTTATCTGGTATGCTTTGTGGTAATGGGGCTTCCGTTACTGTTTATAGAATGGTCTACCGGCCGCTATGGGGGCAGGTATGGTAACCACAGCACGCCTTACATCCTGGATACTATGGCTAAAGGCCGTATCTGGAAGTACATAGGCGTTTTTGGTATTTTTACCAATATTGCGGTAGCTTCTTACTATTGCTATATCGAATCATGGACAATGAGCTATGTGTACCACTCTGTAGCGGGTACCTTCAGCGGGATGGACCAGTCGCAGGTGGCTGGCTTTTTCAGCGATTATACAACTATCGGCGTAAGCACAACGGGCATACCGTATGAGGCGGTTATATTCTATATTGCCTGTTTGCTGCTTAATACCTACATACTTTCTAAAGGGCTTGGCGGTATAGAAAAAGTGGCAAAAATTGGTATGCCGCTTTTAATACTTTTTGGTGCTATACTTGCCTTTAAAGGCTTAACACTGGGTACAGACGGCGCTTCGGACCTGTTTCCTGACGCTAATGCGTGGGACGGTCTTAACTTCCTTTGGACGCCGCAGTTCGATTCATTAACCAATCCTTCGGTTTGGCTTGCCGCCGCAGGGCAGATATTCTTTACGCTCTCTGTAGGTATGGGTACCATACACTGTTATGCTGCCTACATGAAATCTAAAGATGATGTGGCGCTTAATGCGGTTTCTGCCGGGTTTATGAACGAGTTTGTAGAAGTAGTACTGGGCAGCCTTATTGTAATACCAATTGCTGCCGGTTACCTGGGGCTTGACTGGGTATTGCAAAATGCAGGCTTTGGTATGGCTTTCCAGACAATGCCTTACCTGTTCCAGCAATGGGGCGAGGTGCTTGCCATATTTGCGGGGCTTTTCTGGTTTGGCTTGCTGTTTTTTGCGGGTATTACATCATCACTTGCAATGGGTACGCCGTGGATGGGCTTTATGCGCGACGAGTTTAACTGGAGCGGTAAAAAAGGTGCATGGTCTTTCGGGCTTATCGCCCTCTTAATGGGCTTGCCTACAGTGTTCTTTTTCAACCAGGGCGTGTTCGACGAATATGACTACTGGGCGGGTACTGTGAGCCTTGTGGTTTTTGCCTTTTTAGAAACAGTATTATTCGCATGGATATTCGGTATCAACAAAGGCTGGGCAGAAATAAACATGGGTGCCGATATTAAAGTACCTATATTCTTTAAATATGTAATATTGATAGTAACACCATTATTACTGGGCTGGGTACTTTTTGCCAGTGTGCCCGACATGGTGGCAAAACTATCTAACGACGATACCAAGAACAAGGAATGGTTTGCCGATGCTTATTATGCCGAAAACTTTGATGCCGCAGGCACAAAGGCTGGCGTGGTAGATTCGGTAGCGACAGATTTTGTGAAGATGTCTTTCCAGAACGAGAAGAAGGTATTTAATAAAAAGCTTGACAAGGTAGAGGTGCAAACGTTTACCGATTATAAGTCTTACGGCTTTAAGCAGGGGCAAAGCCCGGTTGTAACCGTAGGCCAGACCGTAAAGCCCGGCGATAAAATTGCCGAAGGCGAATTTACAAATAACGTATTTTATAAAACATTAGGGCGCCTGTTGCTGGTATCGCTGTTTGCATTTATCTGCATAGTGGTTTACAGGGCATTTATTAAAAGAAGAAAAGAAGGGAGGGTACATTCATGAAAACAGAAGCGATTATAACTATGGTGGTTGCGCAGGGTATAGTTACCTGCTTTATGGCATATTTCTTTTACAGGGTGCTTACAACAAAGCCCAAGCCGGAACCGGATTCTTATACCGATAATGATGATGAAACCGAAAGGCAGAAGCCTTAACGGATATATTCTCAATAGACAATACAAAAACAGCGGGCAATTATTGCCCGCTGTTTTTGTATATGTTGTGTGATTAAAACTTCTTAAAGCTACTCCTTCTGTTTTACAGGGAACATAAATGAGGTTATTACCGAAACAATAAGGATACCGCCCACAACCGCCAGCGACACCGGAGAGGAAATGTGGTAGAATGGGCCTATAAGCATTTTTACCCCGATAAACGACAGTATTATGGCAAGGCCATAGTGCAGCCTGCTGAACATGTGCATAAAGTTAGCCAACAGAAAGTAAAGTGCCCTTAACCCAAGTATTGCAAATATGTTTGATGTATAAAGTATAAAAGGATCATCGGGTGCTATGGCAAAAATGGCAGGTATAGAGTCAACCGCAAAAATAAGGTCGGTAAATTCTATAACCGCTACCACAACCAGCAGTGGAGTGGCTATGCGCTTACCGTTCTCAAAAATAAAGAAGCGGTCGCCCTCAAAGTTTTTTGTAACGGGGAAAAGCTTGTATATAAAACGCGCTCCGGGGCTTTTGTAGAAGTCTTTGTCTTCATCCGGGTCTTCGTGTGCCGACCATGATTTTATGCCCGCAAACAGCAGGAAAATACCAAATACTGTAAGCACGGCATTTATCTCTACGTCCATTCCGAAAATAGTCATCTCCGGCAGGTAAGTCATATTGATAAGCTCAACACCTGTAAATATAAATATGGCCCTGAAGATTAATGCACCAATAATACCCCAGAACAACACTTTATGGTGCAGGTATTTAGGCACATTGAAGAAGTCAAACACCAGTATAAAGACGAAGAGGTTGTCTACCGATAATGCCTTTTCTATCCAGTAAGCACTCTGGAACTGGGTAAAGGATTCCCAGCCTACAAGATAATATATCACCCCGCTGAATATCATGGAAAGCGAAATCCATACAACCGACCATATAAGCGCTTCGCGGTTGCTAACCACGTGGCTGTTTTTGTTAAACACACCAAGGTCCAGCAGGAGCATAATAATAACTACTATAGAGAAGACGGCAATAATGCCGGGGTGGTCTATCAGGTGGTCCATATCGTGGGCTGTATTAGTCGAGTTTTTCCGTTAGTTTCCTGAATACGCTCTTTGCATCTTTACCTTCATACAAAATGCTGTAAACGGCATCAATAATCGGCGTTTTTGCTTTATACTCACTGTTTAGGGTATAAGCACTTTTGGTTGCATAGTACCCTTCGGCTACCATGCTCATTTCCATCATTGCCGATTTTACCGTATAGCCTTTGCCTATCATATTGCCAAACATTCGGTTACGCGAAAATACAGAATATCCTGTTACCAAAAGGTCTCCCAGGTAGGCAGAATTGTTAATGTTTCGTTTCATTTTGTGCACCTTACGGATAAACTTTTTCATCTCGCGGATGGCGTTGCTCATCAGTAGTGCCTGGAAATTGTCGCCATAACCAAGCCCATGTGCAATACCGGCGGCAATGGCATAAATGTTTTTAAGCATCGCTGCATATTCGGTACCTACAATATCATCTGATATTTTAGTATTGATGTAATGGCTGTTAAGGTGTTTGCCCATAATCTTGGCTTTCTTTTGGTCGCCACAGGCTATGGTTAGGTAAGAAAGGCGCTCCAGTGCCACCTCTTCGGCATGGCACGGCCCGGTTATAACACCAATATTCTCATAAGGTATATCATAAGTACGATGAAAATGCTCGCCCACTATCAGGCTTGTTTCAGGCACTATACCTTTTATGGCAGAAAATATTACTTTGCCTTCAAGGCTTTCTGTAAGGTTTTTAAGTTCGGTATTTAAAAAGGCAGAGGGTATTGCAAAAATTATGTAATCGGCATAAGCTACCGCCTCATTTATATCGTTGGTGAGCCTCAGCTTTTTAGTATCAAATTCTACAGAGCTAAGGTAATTAGGATTGTGCTTTTGCAGTTTAAGGTGTTCTATTGCATAGGTGTTTCGCATGTACCAGGCTATCTCAGGTACGTTTACGCAAAGCATCTTAGCAATAGCAGTAGCCCAGCTTCCGCCGCCTATAACGGCGAACTTTGGAGTTTCATTCATTTCATTTAGCGTTAAGAATGTCAAAAGTACTCAAAAATTGCAGCATGTGCCAAAAGCAAACGTTTTCTTTAGCGTAATTGAAGGTACTATTTATCTGTCTTTCACTTGTAAAATATTAACATATTATTATGAATTGAGCAGGCAATTTAGCCACATCCACTGCGTTATTATCTTGAATTTTGTTTAGCACACAAAAGGATTACAAGGTTAGTTAAATTTTTTGTTTTTGGTGTTTAAAAGGCATTCTTAAGGTACAACCTCAGAATGCCTTTTTTTATAATGCAAACAACCCGCAGTTTTAGCTGCGGGTTGTTGTATAAAAGTGTCTTTTGTTTTTATTCTACCGTTACCGACTTGGCAAGGTTACGCGGCTGGTCTACGTTACAGCCTCTCATTACCGCGATGTGGTAGCTTAATAGCTGTAGCGGAATGGTGGTTAACAACGGAGATAATGCATCTACAGTGCTTGGTATCTCTATAACGTGGTCGGCAAGCTCCCTAACTTGGGTGTCGCCACTGGTAACCACTGCTATAATTTTACCGCTGCGCGATTTTATTTCCTGTATGTTACTCACAATTTTATCGTAGTGCTCCTGCTTTTGTGCAATAACCACAACCGGCATTTGCTCGTCTATAAGCGCAATAGGGCCGTGCTTCATTTCTGCGGCAGGGTAACCTTCTGCGTGAATGTATGAAATCTCTTTTAGCTTAAGCGCCCCTTCCAGCGCTACAGGGAAGTTATAGCCTCTGCCCAGGTAAAGGCAGTTAGGCGCATCTTTATAAATTTCGGCAATAGCCTGAACTTTATCATTTACTTCAAGCGCTTCCGCTACTTTTTCAGGCATGATTTCCAGTTCCTGTAAATACCTGTGGTAAGCAGAGTTTGAAAGAGTGCCTTTTGCACTTGCAAGCCTTAACGCGATAAGGGTTAATACGGTTATTTGCGTAGTAAATGCTTTTGTTGATGCCACACCAATTTCCGGGCCTGCGTGCGTGTAAGCGCCGGCATGCGTTTCGCGTGAAATAGATGAACCAACCACGTTACAAACACCAAATACAAATGCACCATGCTCTTTTGCTAACTTAATGGCAGCAAGCGTATCAGCAGTTTCGCCCGATTGTGATATGGCTATAACCACATCATTAGCATTGATAATCGGGTTTCTGTAACGGAATTCTGAAGCATACTCAACCTCTACCGGTATGCGGGTAAACTCTTCAAAAATATATTCTGCTACAAGGCCGGCATGCCATGACGTACCACATGCCACAATAAGAATCCTGTCGGCATTAAGGAACTTTTGCAGGTTATCTTCTATGCCCGCCATTTTTATAAGCCCCTCGTTAGCATGAAGCCTTCCCCTGTAAGTGTCTTTAATTACCGCAGGCTGCTCATATATCTCCTTAAGCATAAAGTGGTCGTAACCATTCTTCTCTATCTGCTCAAGGTTCATTTGCAGTTCCTGAACATAAGGGTCTACCAAAGAATCGTCCTTAATTTTACGGATCTTCATTGGCTTGTGCAGGCGTATAACCGCCATTTCCTCATCTTCAAGGTATATAGCGTTTGATGTATATTCTATAAACGGAGAAGCATCTGAAGCTACAAAGAATTCATCTTTGCCGATACCGATTGCCAACGGGCTGCCAAGGCGTGCCGCTACAATTTCATTTGGCCTCTCCCTGTCAAAAACGGCAATGGCATAAGCGCCAACAACCTGGTTAAGCGCTATTTGAACAGCCTTACCGAGCTTAAGATTATCTTTTTTCTTAACGTCTTCTATAAGGTTTACAAGAACTTCAGTATCAGTATCTGATTTAAAGGTGTAGCCCCTGCTGATAAGCTCTTTCTTAAGCGGCTCATAGTTTTCTATAATACCATTATGAACAATTACCAGATTACCTGAATTAGAAAAATGCGGATGTGAGTTAACATCGTTTGGCACCCCGTGGGTAGCCCAGCGCGTATGTCCGATGCCAATAGTGCCTGTAAGAGAAATCTCTTCCTGTGCCCTGGCTTCAAGGTCTGAAACCTTACCCTTCGTCTTGGAAAGCTTTAGGTCGTTGCCATCAAAAAGAACAACACCTGCACTGTCATACCCCCTGTATTCGAGCCTTTTAAGGCCTTTAATTATAACTGGGTATGCTTCCCTGTGCCCAATGTAACCAACAATTCCACACATAGATTAATAATTAATTTGGTTTAGTATAAAATATTTCAAGTTTAAGGCGTTTCTCTTCAGGAACACTGCTGTTGCTGCCGTAAAGCACAGTGCCGAACGGATGCGTAACAGATGAAACCGGTACCGTTTTAACTTCGGTAGTGCCGGCAGTAAATGGTGTTTTTAACGAAGCATTGCTGGTAACATTGATGTTTTCAGTCACCACAAGCCCAAGCTTAACGTTAGTGGAGTCGTTATTGATAATATTATTGATGTGGTTGGTAATACGCACTTTATAACCTAAACCACGCCCGTCTGTATCATAGGCCAGTAACCCGCCGTGCACAAATTTGCCATATTTAGGGTAGGCATTATTACTGGTATTATCTATACTGTAGTCATATAACGGCCTTTTGTTCTTAAGATCATACAGATATACTCGCATGGGTTCTTTGGCATTTGCCATAGCCTGCTTATCTACATAAAAAGTAAGGTTTGCCTCGTTTATAAGTACTCTTTCCTGCCTTAGTAAATCTATATCTTCCTGGCTTAATACATCTATAACAGCCATAGCGCCTGCACCGCCTTTAATGTAGAGGCGCTCATCGCCGCTTGCATCATCATTCTGGTTTATTGCAGTAGTAAAAGCATCGGTATAGGTGTTCTCGAAGAAGTTAATGCTATTACCTGTTAAATTAAGTGTTATAGTCTTCTTTTCGGTTTCATTTGTAGGGTTGCCGTTTGTGTCAAGCTTGTTGTCGGTGTACTTAATGGTAATTTTACCCTGGTCAAAACGTGGCATAGCCATTACCTGTTGGTCGCCTATCTGTTCAACCTTAAAATAAAGCCCCCTGAAATATTCTGCAAAAACACTGTTGTTTAATAAGTTACCGCTTGCGGCATCTAAAATCTTTTGTTGGAAAAATTCTTTGTTCAGGTATAAGAACATACCCGGCTGAAAAGTCTCTGCAACTTTACTTTCCCCATCTTCTACATAAAAACGTTTTATCTCATTTTTACTAAACGTAAACTGATCATTTTGAGAAGCAGTTCCGTCATTTAATCGTAAAGTTCCCCTGTTGTTTTCAACAAGCGATTTTTCATCAGAATAATACTTTTGTGCGGAGGCATCTCCTGAACCCGGGTCGGTTGTCCTTAAATAGTATTTGTTCTCATAAATGCTCAGCCTTATTCGGGCTTCGGGGTTACCGTAGATAGAATCCAGCGAATAGGTGTTATTGCCATCCTCATCTGTACTTTCATAGCTGCTGAAGTAAGGCACATACAGGTAAACCGAATCTATAACCGGGTTGGTTAGGGTCGGGTTTGCACTTGCAAGCTGCAATTGTGTTACATAACTGGCAACTGTTTTACCAAATACCGGATTATCATAAACGCCAAGGGAGTTAATTGGCAGGTTGTTAGCCTGTACAGCACCGGTTGCAGCATCATAGGCTGCCACGCTTGCTTCATAGCGCAGCATGTTGTGGTGTATATCGTCATCTATAATATCAGAGCCAAGGTCGTTATATTCATAATCGCATGAAGCAAAAAAAGCAATACTTAGAGCAAAAAGTAATGTCCTGAAAAAAGAATTTGTCATAGGTTTTTTTAAAAAGTTTACTATAAAACCTGATTTTTGTAGAAATTAGTATATGCTTCAGCAAATTTATCTTTAGAAACGTAAGGCAGGAATGGCTTTCCTGACTCTTCTACAGCTGCCTGCAGTTCGGCTGAAAGGTTTTCAGATGAAACAATAACAGCATCAGAGTGTGCTATAGAGGCTTTAACTAAATTAGTATAATTAGGTGTTGCAAGCATCTTTACATCTTCTTCGGGCACACCGTCAAACAATACCTTCTTAAGCATCTCGTCGTTCAGGTTACCGTCAAAAGACTGGTTGTAAACAGATGTTACAATCTTGGTATCGGCAAACAGCGCCTCATTTTTGTAATAATGCTTCATATATACAGGCAGCATTCCGGCCATCCAGCCGTGCACGTGTATAATGTCCGGAACCCAGTTAAGCTTTTTAACTGTTTCTACCACACCTTTGGCAAAAAATATTGCCCTCTCGTCATTGTCAGGATATAAAACCCCTTCTTCATCGGTAAAGGTTGCCTTTCGCTTAAAGTACTCGTCGTTGTCTATAAAGTAAACCTGTATCCTTTCCTTCGGTATAGACGCCACTTTAATAATAAGCGGCATATCCATATCGTTAACCACTAAGTTCATGCCGGATAGGCGGATAACCTCATGCAATTGGTGCCTCCTTTCATTAATGTTACCATAACGCGGCATAAAAATCCTGATTTGCCCGCCCTGGTCATTAATCATTTTTGGTACTTCATACGACATTAATGAAACTTCATTCTCAGCCAAATAAGGCACTACTTCAGATGATACATATAATATCCTCTTATCCTCCATCTTCAAAAATTATTTTTTTTAATTGGGTCTTAAAGCATGCAAAATTAAACATTTTTAGCCAGTTTATAACTAAATAATTAATTTAGCACCGTTTTTTAATTTAAACTTAATGCTCATTTTCAATTATAAAGCCGATCTGGAGGCGCACCTGGCACCTTATATCAGCAAAGGTTCTTCAATTGGTTTTGTCCCTACAATGGGGGCGTTGCACAATGGCCACCTCTCGCTTTTAAGGCAATCTGTTAAGGACAACAATGTTACCGTTATCAGCATTTTTGTAAACCCCACACAGTTTAATAACCCCGAAGACCTCGAAAAATACCCGCGTACTGTTGATGCCGATATAAAGCAAATTGCAACAGTTAGCCCTGATATTATAGTGTTTACACCTTCGGTAGATGAAATGTATGGCGGCAACACACAGTCGGCCTCGTTTTCTTTTGACGGGCTGGAGCACCAGATGGAAGGCAGCCACCGCCCCGGGCATTTTGACGGTGTGGGCACCATAGTAAAAAAGCTGTTTGAATATGTAAACCCCACCCGTGCCTATTTTGGTGAAAAGGACTTCCAGCAGTTGCAGATAGTTAAAAAACTGGTGGAAAAGCAAAATATGCCGGTGCAGGTTATTGGCTGCCCCATAACCCGCGAACCAAACGGCCTTGCCATGAGCTCGCGCAACCAAAGGCTGACAGGGCAGGACAGGGAAAAGGCAGCATTTATATATAAAGTGCTTAACGAAGCAAAGGAAAGGTTTAAGAATGAGGGTGTTATGCAGGTAAAAAACTATGTGGAGCAGGCTTTTGCGCAGCACCCTGAGTTTGAACTTGAATATTTTGAAATAGCCGACGAAGATACCCTTGTACCTGCCACCGTAAAAGAAAATAAAAAATACCGGGGCTTTGTTGCAGTTATGTTAAGCAATGTGAGGTTAATAGACAATATTTCATTAAATTGATTACCTTTGCGCCATGCAAATTCAAGTTGTAAAATCCAAGATACACCGGGTAACGGTGACTGGAGCCGATTTAAACTACATAGGCAGCATTACCATTGATGAGGCACTGATGGATGCAGCCAATATTATTGAAGGGGAAAAAGTTTCTATAGTTAATATTAACAATGGCGAACGCCTTGAAACTTATGTTATTAAAGGAAACAGGGGCAGCGGCGAAATTACACTTAACGGGCCTGCTGCAAGAAAGGTGCAGAAAGGAGATATAATCATCATTATTTCTTACGGCATACTGGAGTTTGAGGAGGCAAAGAAGTTTAAGCCGTCTATTGTTTTTCCTAACGAAAAGGATAACTCATTAACATAAGGTTTTGAATAAAAAACTAAGCAGGATATTAAGCATTACACTCCCACTTTTGTTGGGAGTTTTTTTAATTATATACAGCTACAACCAGTTCACGCCACAGCAGCGCGAAGAAATGGCAGGCTATTTTAAAGATGCCGACTATACCTACATAGCCCTGTCGCTTTTTTTGGCGCTTACAGGTTATATATCAAGAGCCTACCGGTGGAAGTACACACTGGCGCACATGGGCTACCAGTCGCCTTTCATGGCAAACTTCTTTGCGGTAAGCATCGGTTATTTCCTTAACCTTACCATACCGCGCTCCGGTGAAGTATCACGGGCATTAGTGCTTAAAAATTACCAGGATGTGCCGTTTGATAAAGGTTTCGGTACTATAATATCGGAAAGGGTGGTGGATTTGATATTGCTGGTATTGTGCGTAACAGGCACAGTCATCATACAGTTTGATACCCTTAAAATATACCTTACAGAAGTTGTACCTGTAGAAAAGCTGTTGTTTTACGGCAGTGTTGCCGGTATATTTTTTATAGCAGCGGTATTGTTTTATATGTACTCACGCCTTAGCTGGGTAGCTAAACTTAAAATAAAAGTAAACGGACTGGTAGAGGGATCTTTAAGCGTTTTTAAAATGCCGAACAAGTGGCCCTTCCTTTTACATTCACTTTACATTTGGGCTACATATGTTGCCATGTTTTATATTACCATATATGCATTACCGCAAACTGCAGATGTAAGCCTGGGGGCTGTTGCCACCGCTTTTGTAATTGGCAGCCTTGCCATTACATTTACCAATGGCGGTTTTGGCGTATATCCGTTTGTGCTGGCTACAATACTGGAACTTTACGGCGTTCCGCTGCAGGCGGGCACAGCCTTTGGATGGATAGTGTGGACCTCTCAGATTGTGTTCATAATTTTTTTAGGAGGGCTCTCATTTTTAGCATTGCCTTTACTCTACGGCAAAAAATAATTGCTACCTTGCAGGGCATTCCCATTAAGTCCTAATCCCATGAAATACAAATTATTGCTGTTTTTTTTATGTATGGCTTCCGCTGTGCCCGCCCAGGTTATTCCGGAAGATGTGCCCTCGCGTTTTTTTGGCAACAGGCCGGTAAACGTTGTGCTGCCTCCTTTTTACGACCAGGATGTTAAGCGCAGCTATCCGTTGCTTGTTTTGCTTGATGGCGAGTATCTTTTAGACCCATTTTCAGGAACAATTTCTTACACTACCTATTGGGATGATTTGCCCCCTGTAATTATTGTTGGCGTAAACCACGAAGGTGCCGAAGGGCGCAAACTGGATACCGATGTGTATCAAACTACAGGGCTGCCGCAGGGGCAGGGCGACCAGTTTTACCAGTTTATAGCCAATGAGCTTATACCCTATATGGAGAAAAACTACCGCGTGGCGCCCTTCAGGGTGGTGGCGGGGCATAATGTAACAGCAGGTTTCCTGAACTTTTTCCTGTATAAGGAAAAGCCCGTGTTTAATGCCTACATAGCATTTAGCCCGATACTTTCTACTGATATGGAAACCCGTGTGGCAGAAGCGATTAAAACCATACAAAAACCTCTGTATTATTATCTTGCCACCGCAAGCGGGGATGTAAAAAGCATAAAAGAAAAAATAGGTAAGCTTAACGAAAACCTAAAAGCCACTGAAAACGAGAATTTAAAGTATAAATTTGAGGAATTTGCAGGGGCTTCACACTACTCGCTGGTGGTAATGGGCATTCCTGATGCACTCTATTTTATATTTTCGGCTTACCAGCCCATATCATCTTTAGAGTATGAAGAAAAAATAGTTACGCTGCCCGGCGGTTATGTGGAATACCTGAGGAAAAAATATGATGCCATAAAAAATGATTTAGGTATAAAAATACCGGTAAGGCTTAATGATTTTAAGGCTATAGAAGCTGCCATTATGAAAAATGCTGCTTATGACGAGCTTGAAGAGCTTGCCGATATGGCAAGGGATGATTACCCAAAAATGATAATAGGCGAGTATTACCAGGGGCTGCACCACGAAATGAAGGGGGAAACCCGCAAGGCCGTGCGTGCATACCTTAAGGCATACAACTATGAGCCTATTGGCGATTATACCAAAGATGTGATTATAGAAAAAGCGGAAACACTAAAAAAACTGACCGAGTAAATAGTAAATGGCGAAAGTAAAGACTTCTTTTTTCTGCCAGAATTGCGGCACGCAATACCCAAAGTGGCAGGGACAGTGCTATTCGTGCAGGGAGTGGAACACCATTGTAGAAGAACTGATACAAAAAGAAGAAAAGCCTGCGTGGCGTGCCTCGTCGGCAGAGCCTAAACGGGCATCAAAACCTTTACGGATAAATGAAATTGATACGGCTGCGGAGCAGCGCATGGATACTGGCGATGCCGAACTGAACCGTGTGCTGGGCGGGGGGCTGGTTCCCGGGTCTTTAACGCTTTTAGGCGGTGAGCCGGGTATAGGCAAAAGTACCCTATTGCTGCAAATATCATTAAAACTGCCTTACCGCACCCTTTATGTTTCGGGAGAGGAAAGCCAGAAGCAGATAAAAATGCGTGCCGAGAGGATAACCGGCGCAGCCGATAACTGCTTTATACTTACCGAAACCAAAACGCAAAACATTTTCAAGCAGATTGAGGCCACCACACCCGAGGTGGTTATAATTGACTCTATACAAACGCTGCATTCCGATTATATAGAGTCTTCAGCAGGGAGTATTTCGCAAATTCGCGAAACCACTGCCGAGCTTATAAAATTTGCAAAGGAAAGCAACGTACCCGTTATACTGATAGGGCACATAACAAAAGACGGCAGCATAGCAGGCCCCAAGATACTGGAGCACATGGTAGATACCGTTTTACAGTTTGAAGGCGACCGCAACCACGTTTACCGCATACTCCGTTCCCTTAAAAACCGTTTTGGCTCTACTGCCGAACTGGGCATTTATGAAATGCTGGGGAGCGGGCTGCGCGAAGTGGCAAACCCTTCGGAAATACTGATATCACATAAAGAAGAAGAACTGAGCGGCACTGCCATTGCCACAACCTTAGAGGGTATGCGCCCGCTAATGGTAGAGATACAGGCATTGGTAAGCTCGGCGGTATATGGCACACCACAGCGCAGCACAACAGGCTACAACGCCAAGCGCCTCAATATGATATTGGCGGTATTAGAAAAGCGTGCAGGCTTCCGCCTTGGTGCTAAAGACGTTTTCCTTAATATTACAGGGGGTATTAATGTAGATGACCCTGCGATAGACCTTGCCGTGGTTGCTGCCATACTGTCCTCTAACGAAGATATTCCTGTAAATAAAGACTTCTGTTTTGCAGGCGAAATAGGGCTTTCAGGTGAGATTAGGCCGGTTAACAGGGTAGAGCAACGCATACTGGAAGCCGAAAAATTAGGTTTTTCTACGATATTTGTATCCAAATACAATAAAATTTCATTAAAAGACACACTGATAGACATTAAGCTGGTGGCAAAGATAGAAGATGTGGCAGGCCACCTGTTCGGTTAAATCAGCTACAGATAAAATGCAGAAAAAGAGAATAAAAAAAATAGCTTTAATAACACTTGGCTCCCTTGCGGGCCTTATGCTGCTTGGGCTTTTGTGCTTCTTTATATTCAGGAATGCCATTTTAGAGCAAACGCTGGAAAAGGCTGCCGCTAAAATGGAACGTGACTATAATACTACACTTACCGTAAAAGATGCCCATTTTGAAGGCTTTAGCGGTATTGCCATGCAGGGTATAACCCTTGTGCCGCACAATGCCGACACACTGCTTAGCATAGAAACACTTACTACAAAAATAAATGTATCGCGCCTGCTTACAGGCGACCTTCAGCTTGGCGGGCTGGACATGAAGAACGGCTACATTCAGCTCGTGCGTAACAGCAAAGGCAAAAACTTTGATGCTTTTCTTAAACCCGCGAAAAAAGAGATTAAAGAAGAAACCGAACCCCGCGAAAAAGTAAACTATGCTAAAAAGGCTTACAGGCTTTTAACGCGCATGCTAAACCTTGTGCCTACTGATATGACGCTTCAAAACCTTTCGCTGCGCCTTGACGATATGGGCAGGAAAGTGCGTATAAACCTCGAAAATTTAAAGCTTGAAGACAAGCAGCTAACCTCGGTTTTTGGGGTGCATGAGGGCGACAGGCTCCAGAAATGGAATGTTGAGGGCATGGCCGACCCACGCAACCGCCAGGCTGACCTTCGCTTTTTTAACAGTGACACTTCACGTATTGAATTACCTTACATAACCACGAGGTATAACCTTAAATCGGGGTTTGATGCCATAAGGCTAAAGGTAGATAATATTGATATGGATGGCGGCGAACTGCATATAGATGGTGTGGCCTCTGTAGAGGATTTTATGGTAAACCATCCTAAAATTGCCAAAAAAGATGTGGTTATAGACAGTGCCCGCTTTGATTACCATTTCCTGTTCGGGAGCGATTTTATGGCACTGGACAGTTCTTCGGTAGTTCAGTTCAACAAAGTAAAGTTTTCGCCATTTGCCAAATACAGTGTAGAACAGGACACGGTTTATCAGCTTCAGGCTAAAATACCCGACATGAAGGCGCAGGATTTTATTACGTCATTGCCCAAAGGGTTATTTGCCAATTTTGAAGGAATGGAAGCCGAAGGTACCTTTAGCTACGACCTGGTTTTTGAATATAACAAGAACAAGCCCAAAGAGCTTGTTTTTGACAGTAACCTCACCAAAAACGGGTTGAAGATCACCAAATATGGCGAAGCCAACCTTGCCAAGCTCAACGGTGCGTTTACGTATCGCGCTATAGATAATGGTGTAAGGCAGCGTGCAGTGGTTGTCGGGCCGGAAAACCCTGATTATACTCCGTTAGAGCTGATTTCCCCTTATCTTGTAAATGCGGTACTTACCAGCGAAGACCCTTCCTTCTACAGGCATAGCGGCTTTATTACAGAAGCTTTCCGACAGTCGATTATCAAGAATATTAAAACTAAAAAATTTGCTCGTGGCGCAAGTACAATCAGCATGCAGCTGGTTAAGAATGCTTTTCTTACCCGCGAGAAAACCCTTTCGCGCAAGCTGGAGGAAATACTGCTGGTGTACATACTGGAAAACAACCGTATTGTGAGCAAGCAACGGATGCTGGAAGTATATTTTAATATTATAGAGTGGGGGCCCGATGTCTATGGTATCGGCGAGGCATCGCAATACTATTTCCAGAAGCCGCCGCTTTTGCTTTCGCTTGATGAAAGTATTTACCTAGCCAGTATAGTGCCGCGCCCAAAATCGTTTATGTGGCAGTTTAATGATGAGGGCGACCTTAAGCCACACGCAGCCCGCCATAATAAATTTATTATGGATATTATGCTGCGCAGGGGGCTTATTAACCCTGAAGATACTATAGCGCAGGATGGGCAGGTATTTCTCACCGGGCCGGGCCGCAACCGCTTAAGGCTTAAAGAAGCCGAACCTGTACAAATGGATTCGGTAGAGGTAGATAAATTCTTCTTTAACCTCGGTAACATGGCTTATTAAAAAAGTTTGCTGCTGTCCCAACCTTTTTATTGTAAAAGTACTCTTTATATATAAAACCAATATATATGAAGAAGCTATTTTTTGCATTACTGCTTTGCAGCGGTATTGCATTTGCACAAAAACCGGTTTTTACCCAGGCTAAAGTAAAAGCCGCTACCGTATATTTTAACGGTGCCGAAATAACACAGGCAGCACAGGCGGTGCTGCCTGCCGGAACAAGCGAGCTTGTTATACTTAATGTTGCCGATTATATTAACGAGGCAACTGTGCGCGTAGGTGCACCTAAAAATGTAACGGTACTATCGGTACAGTTTACCCGCGATAATATTACAGAGAATGAGCCTGATGCCGGTTCGCCTGCACTTAAAAAAGTGCGCGACAGTATATCGCTTTTAGAAACTGCCATACAGCGCATCGCTTTAGAGCGTACGTCTGAGCAGAAAGCCCTTGAACTGCTCGACCGTAACCAACAGGCAGCCTGTAAGGAATCAGGCCTTTCTGTAGATGAGCTTGCCAAACTGGTAGAATTTCATCGCAGCAAGCGCAAAGAAATAGTGCTGCAGGAAAATACCCTTGCACAAAAGCAGGAAAAGCTTACGGTTCTGCTCAATAATCTAAGGACCAGGCTCAACACCAACATAACCAAAGAACCGAACGCAAGCCGAGGCAAGCTGGTATTGCAGGTAATGAATGATGTGGCAGGCAATGTGCCGGTAGAGCTTAGTTACCTAACATCCGGCGCTTCATGGTCGCCCTTTTATGAACTTCGGGCTGAAAATACAACCGACCCCATCAATATGGTATATAAGGCACAGGTAGTACAGCAAACAGGCATCGATTGGAAACAGGCAAAGCTTACCCTTAGCAGCGGCATACCCAACCAGAACAATGTGGCTCCGCTTTTGCAGGCATGGTTCTTACGGTTCGGGGCAATCTATCAGCCTTATAATAACAGTAATGCGGTTATGAATAGCCTGCAGGGGCAGGTTGCCGGGCTTAATATACAAAAAGCAAAAGCAGAGTTGCAGGAATCATCAGTATCCAATTATACTACCATAAGCGAAAACCAGCTGAGCATCAGCTTTGATATAGATGTGCCCTATGACATACTCTCTAACGGCAGGCAGCACAGCGTTACGCTGAAAGAGATAAAGCTACCAGCTACTTACAAGCATTATGCAGTGCCAAAGCTTGAAAAAGAAGCATTCCTGTTGGCAGAGTTAAGCGATTATTCGCAATACAATTTACTTAGGGGAGAGGCAAACATAGTGTTTGAGGGTATGTACATCGGTAAAACGTTTATAGACCCTAACCAGACTACAGATACGCTTAGCCTTAGCATGGGCAGGGATAAAAAGATATCGGTTACACGCGAAAAAATAGCCGATAAATCGGGTACTAAATTCCTTTCATCCTACCGTGAGCAAACCTTTACTTATGATATTACAGTCCGCAACAACAAAAAAGATGCGGTAAGCCTTACACTGAAAGACCAGTATCCGTTAAGCACCGATGAAAAAATAGAGATTGAACTCCTTAAAGATGACGGTGCACAGGTTAATAAAGAAACCGGTGTACTTACATGGCAGTTTAAACTTAAACCCGGCGAAACCAAGAAAGTACGGATAAGCTATAAAGTCCGTTACCCCAAAGACCAGGTTATAGCCAATTTATAGCAACCAACTAACCCTTATATTTTTTAAAGCCTCCTTCATTTTTGCGAGGAGGCTTTTATTTTAGTGGTAACATACTTTATTAAAAAATATTCCTACCTTAGTATAAGGACTTAATAAACAATCAGCTATGAAAAAAACATTACTATTAGCGTTTACAATGGCGGGCACATTTGCTTATGGACAACAAGTAGGCCTTGAGCTTTTTGCATCGGGCGTATCAGAACCTACGGAAATGGTGCATGCAGGCGACAGCCGCCTCTTTGTTACAGAGCAGGGCGGGCTTATAAAAATCCTTAATGCAGATGGTACCATAAATGCGACACCATTCCTAAATGTGAGCTCCTTATTAGCTTCTGCGGGTGGCGAGCGTGGCCTGCTTGGGCTTGCATTTCACCCTGATTATGCCAATAACGGATACTTTTTTATTAACTACACCAACACATCGGGCGATACAGTTATAGCACGCTATACCGTTAGTGAAGATGAAAATGTTGCAGATGCCTCGAGTGCAATAATACTGCTTACCATTGACCAGCCTTTTAGCAACCACAACGGGGGCTGCCTGCGTTTCGGCCCTGATGGATATCTTTATATATCTATGGGTGATGGCGGCAGTGGCGGAGACCCTAACAACTACGCTCAAAATAAAGAATCATTATTGGGTAAAATGCTGCGGATAGATGTAAATGGCGATTTGCCCTATACCATACCGCTAAACAACCCTTTTTTAGATACAGAGGGCGCTGACGAAATATGGGCCTACGGGCTGCGCAACGCATGGAAGTTTTCTTTCAACAGAAATAATGGCGACGTGTGGATAGCAGATGTGGGCCAGGGGCAGGTGGAAGAAATCAATAAAGTTGACCCTGCCGGCCCGGTATTTAACTTTGGGTGGCGCTGTTTTGAAGGCAGCCAGACATATAACAGCGAAGGCTGTTCATTAGTTGAAATGTACACAAACCCTGTGGCAGAGTATTTTCATGATGATACAGACGGTTGCTCTGTAACGGGCGGGTATGTTTATACGGGAGATACTTATCCTGCCCTGCAGGGTAAATACCTGTTTGCCGATTATTGTAACAACCAGATAGGTATAGTAGATGACAACTTTGATATAACCTGGTCTGATGTTTATGAGGGTAACTTTTTTACCACTTTTGGAGAAGACATCAACGGAGAACTGTATATAGCAGGTGGCGTAAGCGGTAATATCTATAAAATAATAGGCGGTACTATGTCTTTGCCGGAAACAGACGGCTCTGCATTCAGCCTTTATCCTAACCCTGCAACAGATGTGGTTACTGTAAAATCAGGTAACGATATCAACCTTACGGCTGCCGCAGTATATGACCTGAGCGGAAAGCTACTTATGCAACAGCAATTCTCAGTATCATCTGAAAATACTGTAAGTGTTGGCAATTTGCCTGCCGGGATATACCTTATGCAGCTAACAGGCAGTAACGGCAATGTTTACAGCCATAAATTATCTGTAAAGTAAGCTGAACTTATTATAGCAAAAAGGTGCTGTCTCAAAGTGCTTTTACGAGCATTTTGTCATTCCGACGATAGGAGGAATCTTAACTAAATAAACTATTTAAGATTCTTCACTTCGTTCAGAATGACACTTTTGAGACAGTACTTTTTTTATTTTATAAAGCTTAGTTTAAAGCTAAACCTGTACCTGCTTCCAGCGCCCTCTTTTAAACAGTATAATGCTGGCTATAGTTATGGCGGTTTCAGACACCGGTATGGCTATAAACACGCCTGTAGGCCCCATGTCGAGCATTTTTGCAAGTACATAGGCAAGCGGTATCTGGAAAAGCCAGAACCCGAAAAAGTTAACTCTTGTAGGTGTCCGGGTATCGCCTGCGCCGTTAAAGGCGTTTATAAGTACCATGCCTGCACCATAAAATATAAAGCCGCTGCTCAGTATCCGTATGGCCTGCACGGCAATATCATGCACATGGGCGTTATTGGTAAAAAACCACATGATAGGCTCGGCTGCAAAAAGGCTTACCAGCATAATAATACCCATATAAATAACATTAAACTTTGCCGTTACAAAAACCGACCTTTCGGCGCGGTGCACTTCTTTAGCGCCCAGGTTTTGCCCTACCAGTGTGGCGGCAGCATTGCTGAGCCCCCATGCAGGCAACAGAAAGAACATCATTATGCGTAATGCGCTCTGGTACCCCGCCGAGCCTTCATCTCCGCCTGTGGTGGCAACAAGCTGTGCTAAAAATATCCAGCTGCAAGAGGCAATCACGAACTGCAGAACACCCGGTGCCGCTATTTTTATAAGCGCTTTTATCTGTTCCCACTGTGGCTTAAAGTAAGACAGCGCTACCTTTAGCATTCCTTTTCCGTTAAACAGGTTATAGAGCTGGTAAGCAACACCAATGCCCCGCCCAACCGTAGTGGCTATTGCCGCGCCCGTAAGCCCCATTGCTGGTATAGGCCCGAAGCCATTAATAAAAGCCGGGCATAAAATGATGTTGCAAATATTGGCTATCCAAAGGCTTTTCATGGCTATGGCGGCATTGCCCGCACCCCTGAAGATACCATTGAAAAGGAAAAGCAGCATGATAACAAAGCTGCCTCCCATCATGATACGCACAAAATCGGTTCCGTAAATCGCCGATGCTTGTGAAGAGCCCATCCAGAGTAATATGTCGGTGGCATATATAAAACCAAAGGCAGCTATAACAAGGTTTACGGCTACGGCTACCACTATGGCCTGCATACCTGCCCGTGATGCTGCTTCGGGGTCTTTCTCGCCAATACGGCGCGCCACAACGGCTGTTGCTGCCATACTCATGCCTATGGCGATAGAATAGATAATGGTGAGTACAGATTCTGTAAGCCCTACCGTTTGTACGGCAAAGCTGCTGTTTTCAAGATGGCCTACAAAATAAAGATCAACCAGTGCAAATACTGATTCCATCATCATTTCGAGCATCATGGGTATGGCAAGCAGTAGTACCGCCCTGCGGATGCTGCCCTGTGTAAAATCGATATTACCGCCTTTAAGCGATTCTTTCAGTAATATAAAAAATCGGGAAAGCGTGCCTTTTCCCTGTAAAGCCTGTGTCATTATGTGGGTTGGATTAAATTAATAATAGTAAAGGGCAAAAATACTTTTGCCTTTAAATAAAATTTGCGGATGTAGTTGCCCTATCGGATTCGGACAGCAAATACTATCATAATTCGTAAGTGTATGGCGCAAATATAGAAGAAAAAATTACAGGCGATATAAAATTATCATGAATTTTCAAGCAACCTGCCATTTATGCGTGTTGCCGCCAGCCATGAGGCTAATATGCCTAAAACATAAATGGTTACAATAACAATAAGTATATTGTTAGCGGTTAAGCTTACAGGATAAGCCAGTGTCTGCGTAAGCATGAGCAGGCTAAAATGTTCCTGTGCCATCACAACGCCTATGCTTATCGCCAGCCCGGTTATAACGCCGATTGTGGTAATGAAAATGCCCTGTAACAGGAAAATCCTGCGAAGCTGGTTTACCGTTGTGCCCAGGCTAAAAAGGGTTTTAATGTTTTCCTTTTTATCCAGTATCAGCATGATAAGGGCACCTGCCAGGCAAAACAGCGTCATGATTACCACCAGCGAGCAAAACAGGTACGTAACCAGGTTTTCGCCATTAAGCATGCGGTATAACGACTCGTTTAGCTGTGCCCTGTTCTTAATGGTTATTTTATTGTCAAAAATAGTATTAAGCTCCTCGCGTATGGCATCTTCATCAGCATCAGGAGTAAGGCTTAACTCCAGCGCGCTTATCTGGTTGGGTTTGAACAACAAAAGCTCCTGCGCCAATCCCAGGTCCATAAAAACATACTTACTGTCAATATCTTCGTTAATGGAATAAAAGCCAATGGGAACCAATGCCGCTTTTTTAAAACCTTCTTCAGGTGAGTTTATAAGCCCTTTTCCGGGTTTGGGTACAAATACTTCAAGAGCGCTGTTAAAATCAAGCAGCCCCATAGAAAGTTTAGACATAGTGCCATAACCTACAACCGCCTGGCTGGTACCCGGTTCGAGCCATTGCCCTGCCAGCACATGTTGCTTAATGTTACTTACTGTAGGATAAACACTGTCGACCCCCTTTAAAAAAGCTACCTGTTCTTTGCCTTCATAATAGAAAAGTACCCGCTGTTCTGCAGTTTTTGAAAAAGTTGCAATGCCTTTTACCTGCTTTAGTCTTGCTTCATCTTCCGTTGAAACTATAAACGACTTTCCCAATGCGGGTAAAACCTTTAGGGCGGGGTCTGTATCGCTGGTCATTGATATTGTAAACTCACGCAACCCGCTAAAAGCCGACATAATAATAAAAAGTGCTGCCGTACTGGCTACAATGCCCAGTGCTGCAATAGCTGTAATGATGTTTACAGCCGAGCTTTTGCTCCTGCTTATGGTATAACGGCGGGCTATGTAAAGTGGGAAGCTCAAATGGCAGATTACATTTTTTTGCGGCGATCCAGCAGTTCAGGGTTGGTAATAGGGTTATTTTCACCCTTAAGTTCCTTATCCAGTTTTTCCATTTGGTCAAGGGAATCGTCTATATAAAAAATAAGGTTAGGTACTTTGCGCAGTTGCAGCTTTACGCGCTGTGCGAGGTCGTGCTTTATAAGCGGCGTGTTAGAGCGTATGGCATTAAGCAGTTCGCCTGCTTTTTCTGTAGGGAAAATGCTGAGGTAAACCTTTGCAATAGATAGGTCTGACGTTACATTTACTTTTGATATCGAGATAATAAGGTTGCTTATATTGTTTTTACGCACCTCTCCCTGAAGGATATCCACAAGGTCCTTTTGCAGCAGGGTGCCAATTTTTTTCTGCCTGTTTGTTTCCATAATGCAAAGGTACTTAAATTATAAATGCACGGGCTTATATAATTTCCTGGCAAAGTTCTACCAGTACACCATTGGTGCCTTTAGGATGCAAAAAGGCTACGAGCTTATTGTCAGCGCCTTTTTTGGGTGTTTCGTTAAGCACAGTGAAGCCTTCGGCTTTAAGGCGCTCTATTTCGGCAGTTATGTCTTCCACATCAAAAGCAATATGGTGTATGCCTTCGCCCTTCTTCTCTAAAAATTTTGCTATCGGGCTATCGGGGTTTGTAGCTTCAAGCAGCTCGATCTTGTTGGGGCCGTTCATAAAAAAAGAAGTCTTAACCCCCTCGCTGGCTACCTCTTCGGTTTTATAGGCAGGGGCTCCCATCAGTTTTTCAAATAACCGATTGGATTCTTCAAGATTTTTTACGGCAATGCCTATGTGTTCTATTTTCCTCATGTTAATTTGCATATTATCCGTAAAAATACTTATTTCTTTTTAATCCTTGTGTTGCTGCGGCACAACGTTAAACTTGTACTAAATGCTGCCTAAAGTTCTTTATGCGGTTTTTTAAGCCCTACCTTTAAGGAAATTGCTTTTAATTCTTTAACAATCATATCATTTTAATGGATTTTACAAACCCGTTGGTATATGGGGTACCCTGCTTTTTGGGCCTCATATTATTGGAGCTCAGCTACAGCAAATTCACCAAACGAAAAGACCTTTACAACTGGAAAGACCTTTCGTCAAGCCTTGCCATTGGTACAGGCTCTGCTGTGCTTGCCGCCCTGCTAAAAACAGTAACTGCCATTGTGGTTTTTGTTACTGTTTACGAACTTTTTAACCCGGTGGTAGATGGTGTGCGGGTTAATATTTTCGGGTGGGAGTCATTCGGCTACGCATGGTATGTGTGGCTGCTGTGCCAGCTCGCAGACGATTTCAGTTATTACTGGTTTCACCGCCAGAACCACATGGTGCGCTTTTTTTGGGCTGCCCATATAGTACACCATTCT
>CEQG01003179.1_pt1 | contig 98233 bp, 90 predicted proteins | sample 350301 | NCBI WGS metagenome assembly CEQG01 (sample SAMEA2621242, study PRJEB7988) | marine metagenome | isolation source: saline water (ENVO:00002010), including | reverse complement strand
GTATTATGCGAACGGCAAATACATCCTACGAAAGGCCGGTGGCGGGTTTAACGGCGAAGCCATCCGTACGAAACCCGAAATGGTACGGGTGCGGGAAAATGCGAGTGAGTTTGGCCGTTGCAGTACCACCAATAAAGTGTTTCGGCTGGCGCTACACGAACTGTTGGCAGGCCTTCCCAATACCTCGCTGTACCGTAGGTTGCTGCGATGTTTTACGCAGATTAAAGACCTGGATACCGTTCATTCCCGTGGCTCGCGGCGTATCTTCCAAGGACTCACCACCCCCGAAGGAAAGGAACTCCTCCAAAAATTTGCCTTTACCCCCCACGAAGACCCTAAGGCGCATTTGGGGGGAAATTGGACGGTAAATTGGAATGCGGCTACGCTATCCCTTACGTCCCTCAACACCGCCCGGGTGCCTTTTCCGCCTTCGGCGACACACCTAACGCTTACGTATGGGGTACTGGTATTCGATTATGAAACGCTCACGGGTCGCTTTGCCATGGAACCGCCGGTGTTGTTGGAACAAGGGTTTGTAGAAACGGCCCTTAGCTTGCCTTTTTCCCTACCGGAAGGTCCCGGCATGAAACACCTGTTTGTAAAGCTACAATATGGGCAGTCCCATGGCCATGAGGTGCTTCCCCTAAAGGAAAAACAAGCCTTGGGACTGATCGCCCTTACCCACTAACCCACGGCTAGTAACCCAGGATTTCCTGAATCTTCTGTTGTACTTTTTCCACCGAAGGGATCATGGTTTGTTCCAAGGTGGCGTTCAACGGGATGGCAGGCATGTTTTCGGAACCGATCAACATCACCGGGGCATCCAACTGCTGAAAACAGTGTTCCTGGATCTTCGCCTGCAGGCTTCGGGCAAATCCGTTATCAGACGGTTCTTCGGTCACCACCAAACATTTTCCGCATTTTTGGGCACTTTTATACACCGTATCCCAGTCTATAGGGTGCAAGGTGCGTAAATCGACCACTTCAATGGTATCCTGCATTCCCAAAGCTTCCGAAGCATTCATCGCCCAATGCACGCCCATGCCGTAGGTAATGATGCTTAGGGTTTCTGCTTCCTCCTGTTTCCAAATTTCCTGCAACACCCATGCCTTTCCGAAGGGCAATACATAGTCTTCTGCCGGCTCCAAACTGGTCGCGCCCTTGGTACCGGGCACTTTGCTCCAGTACAGCCCTTTGTGTTCAAAAATCACCACCGGATTGGGATCGTAGTAGGCGGCCTTCAGCAAGCCTTTTAAATCGGCCCCGTTGCTGGGGTAAGCGATTTTGAGTCCGCGGATGTTGGTCACAATACTTTCTACGGAAGAAGAATGGTAGGGACCGCCACTGCCGTAGGCCCCAATGGGCACCCGAAGGATCATGGACACCGGCCATTTGCCGTTGGAGAGGTAGCAGCTGCGGCTTACTTCCGTAAACAACTGATTGAGACCCGGCCAGATATAGTCGGCAAACTGTACTTCCACGATGGGTTTCAGGCCTGCGGCGCTCATCCCCACGGTGGACCCCACGATAAAGGCCTCTTGGATGGGCGTGTTGAACACCCGATTGTCGCCAAACTTCTGCGCCAGGGTGGCGGCTTCCCGGAACACCCCTCCTAGCCTTCCGCCTACGTCCTGCCCATAGAGCAGGCATTCGGGATGTTGGGCCATCAGCTCTTCAATGGCAAACAAGGCACAGTCCACCATCACCACCTTTTCGGCCCCCTCGGGCGAGCGTTCGCCTTGTTCCTCGGTAATGGGCGTCGGCGCAAAGTCGTGGGTAAACAGGTCTTCCGGTTGGGGGTCCTCGGCCTGTTGGGCTTTTTCAAAATCGGATCGCACTTGGGCGATGCAGTCGTTTTCCAACTGCTGAATCTCGTCTTTGGTGAGTCCGTACCCCTGTAACAGCTGTTGCATTTTGGGATAGGGATCTCGGGTTCGGGCTTCCTCCAGGTCGTCGCGGTACCATTCCATACGCACCCCCGAGGTATGGTGGTTCAGCAAGGGTACTTTGGCGTGCACCAAAAAGGGTCGGCGTTCCTTCCGAATGGTTTCGATCACGTTTTTAACGGTGGTATAACTTTCCTCAAAATCGGTTCCATCGATGGACACGGCCTCGAGCCCATGGAATCCCTTGGCGTATTCAAACGCATTTTGGGCACGGGTTTCGGCGGCATTGGCCGAAATATCCCAGCCGTTGTCCTGCACCAAATACAGGATGGGCAATTGCTTTAGGGCCGCCATCTGGAAAGCCTCGGCGATTTCGCCTTCCGTCACGGACGCATCGCCCAACGAACAGACCACCACGGGTTTTTCATCCAAGTTGCACAGCCCTTCGGCTTCCTTATACCAAAAGCCCATCGCTACGCCGGTGGCAGGAATGGCCTGCATGCCCGTGGCCGAACTTTGATGCGGGATTTTGGGTTTGTCGTCGTCCCGCAAGCTGGGATGGGAGTAGTAGGTTCTTCCGCCGGAAAAAGGGTCGTCGCGTTTGGCCAGTACCTGCAGCATCAAATCGTAGGGTTGCATCCCAATGGCCAGCAACATGCTATCGTCCCGGTAATAGGGAAAGGCATAGTCCTGCGGTTGCAGCTGCATCCCTACAGCAGTTTGAATCACCTCGTGCCCTCGGGAGGTGGCATGTACGTATTTGGACACGACCTTGAAGTTTTCTTCATACAAAAAGGTGAGGGCCTTTGCGGTGCAGAGGTTTTGGAAGGCCTTGATGGTTGTTTGTTGGTTGATAATGCTGTGTTTTTTATTTTGGGTATTCATGGTTTTATTGGGAAAAAGGAGTCACGAGACACGAGGCACGAATCACAAGTCAAGAGACAAGAGTCAAGAGACAGGAGTCAGGACATATTTTTTTCATTGTTTTATGGCCTTAGTCCCTGTTTTATGGGTTGACAACATCCCCCTCGGTCCCCCTTCAAAGGGGGAAGAGAGACAGGAGACAGGACTGTTTTGTGGTTATGTTGGGCTTCTGTTTTCATTAGATTGTAAAAGTGGTTTCTTTTCATAGTGCTTTTTTTTGGAGACACGAGTCAAGAGACAGGAGTCAGGACTTTTTGGTTTTAAGCTTTTTTATAAAGTTTGATATTTTACGTTGTATTGATTTGATGTCTTGCAATAAGTCTTCATATGGTTCTTCTTCTATGTAGTTTTGTCTTTTACAGATAATTAATTGTGTTTCCCATTCAAATGCTGAACCCAAGCTGGTTTCTAAAAATTGAACAAAATGCTTGTTGGATGATTTACTGGAACCTTCGGCTATGTTGGAAGCTATAGAAACTATACTTCGATTCATTTGAGAGGTTAACCCATAATTTTCTGAAGCAGGTAAATTCCCAGTAAAGGAATAACTCTTATCAATTAAATTCATTGCATCATTCCAAATTTGCAGCTTCTTGAAATTATGTCTTTCCATAGTCCTGTTTCTTGTCTCCTGACTCCTGTTTCTATATTTTTCCTTTTAACAGTCGTGATTCGTGATTCGTATATCTAATCGTCTACCGTACTCCTGTTGCTTGTCTCCTGACTCTTGTTTCTACATTTTTCGGTTTTACAATCGTCATTCTTACCTCTAATCGTCTACCCTACTCCTGTTTCTTGTCTCCTGTCTCCTGTTTCTATATTTTTCGGTTTTACAATCGTCATTCGTACCTCTAATCGTCTACCGTACTCTTGTTTCTATATTTTTCGGTTTATCGTCCATTCCTCCATATAATCTGCTATTCTTCGTAAGAACGAACCTGCGAGGTAGCCGTCGACAATGCGGTGGTCAAAGGACAGGGAGAGGTACATCATGTTCCGTATTTCGATGGTGTCGCCTTCTTTCCGTTCCATAACCTCCGCGCGCTTTTTGATGATTCCCGTGGCTAAAATGGCGGCTTCCGGCTGATTGATAATGGGGGTACCCATTAAACTGCCAAAGGTCCCTACGTTGCTAATGGTGAATGTACTTCCCTTGGTCTCCTCGGCGGTGAGCTTGCCATCGCGGGCTTTTAGCGCCAGTTCGTTGGTGGTCGCGGCCAGTTCGACCAAGGATTTTTTATCGGCATTCTTCACCACCGGAACGATGAGGTTTCCAGAAGGCAGTGCCGTGGCCATCCCAATATGGATGTCGTCTTTTACAATGATGTTTTTACCATCCAAGGAAGAATTGATCTTTGGAAAATCCTGAATGGCTTTGGCAATGCACTGTATAAAAATAGGGGTAAACGTGAGTTTCTCCTGATGCTTTTTCTGAAACTCCTTTTTGGCGTTATTGCGCCAGTGCACCATATCGGTCACATCGGCTTCCACATAGGCGGTGACGTGCGGGGAGGTATGCTTACTGAAGACCATGTGGTCGGCAATCATTTGTCGCATACGGTCCATTTCCACGATCGTTCCCTTGCCCTTATCAAATTTCAGGTCGGGTACCTTGAAGCCGGTATTTTCTGAAACCGGTTGCGCAAACTTAAAAGGTCTCCCTTCCGAAATATACTGCATCACATCGCTTTTCCGCAGTCGGCCGTTATTTCCCGTAGCGGGGATGCGCGCCAGTTCCTCAAAACTGATATGATGTTCGCGGGCAATGCGTTCAATTAAGGGCGATACAAACATCCCTCCCCCGGCCCCTCCCTGAGGGAGGGGGGAAGCGGTACGTACTTTTACGGCCGGAGTTGCTTCCACTTTTTTATCAGGTTGCTTAGGAGTTTCCTTTTTCTTTTCAACAGGTTTGCCGTCGCTATCGATAATGGCGATGGGCGCTCCAATTTCAATCACATCATTCGCTTCGTAAAGAAGTTCCACGACAGTTCCGGAGATGGTACTGTGTACTTCGCTATCCACTTTATCGGTCGCGACTTCCAGTAAAATCTCGTCCTGTTCGATGGTATCCCCCACGCTTTTCCACCATTTAATGATGGCCGCTTCGGTAATACTTTCCCCCAGTCGGGGCATTTTAAATTCAACTTTGGGCATAATTTAAAATTTAGAGGACCTCCCCCTGGCCCCCTTCAAAGGGGGATTTATTTCGTTTTATTTCTGACAATGTTTTGTAAAAATCTTCTTGTACGGGGCGTTCTTTCGGAAGTTCCCGAAGGGGTGCTACTTCCCGTAGGGTGTCATGACAATGGGTAGGCAATTGCTGGTACAGCTTGGTACCGGCTGTTTTCCAGGCGATCATTTCTTCGGAAACTTCTTTGAGGGCTTTCGCAGGGTTGCCTACAATAAGCTGTCGGGCTGGGAAGACGGTTTCCGCTTTTACGAAACTCATCGCGCCTACAATACATTCCTCCCCAATAACGGCATCGTCCATGATGACGCTGTTCATGCCAATTAAACAATTTCTTCCCAACTGCGCTCCATGGATCACGGCCCCATGGCCTACATGGGCACGCTCCTGAAGCACGATGCTTTTCCCGGGGAACATGTGGATGGTACAGTTTTCCTGTACGTTCACACCATCTTCCAGGATGATCTCCCCCCAGTCGCCCCGAATGGCGGCCCCTGGGCCTATGTAGCAGTGCTTCCCAATAATGACGTTTCCGGTGACGGCTGCCAAGGGGTGGACGAAACTGGATTCGTGCACTACGGGTATGTGTCCTTTAAAACTGTAAATACTCATTTTTGCTGCGCTATTAGTTCCAACACCTGTTCGACCCAATCTTTCTGGGTATGTAACGGTATGTCTACCGGAATTCCCACGCTTTCGAAGGCTTCAAACTTTCTGTAGGTTAAATCGGTTAGGTAAAAAGAGAACCGCCCCGAGGGCAAGGTTATTTTTTCCCCATAATTTAAACCATAGTTAATAACCCCGGCTGTTTGGTCTCCCAGTAGCTGAACGTTTTTCAGTTTGCCTATTTCCCAAGCGGTTTGTTCGGCATTGCTGGCCGAAAGGGCATTCACCAAAATATATACTTTGTTTTTCTTTGCATATTTCTTCAGTGCTTTCCGTAGGGGTTTTCCAATTTTATCGGTACCCCCGCCATTGTTTCTTACATCCAGAATGAGGTGGGAAACCGTTAAGGACGGAAAGGTTGTATCGAAAAAGGCATTGGCTTTTGCCACATTTCCGTTGTTCCAGCTAAAGGTAGCCACCCGCATATAGCCAATGTCTTCGGAAAGCTCTTCATAAAAAAATGGTTTAGGCTCCTTCGGTTTGTAATAAAAGGGCGCTTGTAAATCTTTGGTAATCCCATAGATAAGAAACCTTCCCCCGACTATGGTTTCGGCATTAAGGGAACGGAATTTGGTGAAGTTTCTATCGATCCAAGCGATGCGGTATTTATTGCCGAAGGCTTTTTTTACATCAAAAGCCATCATTCCCGGCGTCCAGTGTTCATTCTTACTTTCCAATACGACCCCTTTATAGGATTCCCTGTCTTTATAGACCCCATATTTCCAACCCTCAGCGAAGTAGATTCCTTCGATATCGTTAAAGGGCTTTTGTTGGAGTTTTGTTTCAAGGCTATCCAGTTGTAAAGAAACCTTTGGGAGCTCCTTATAAAAGTCCGTTTTCGTGACTGTTACCGTGCTATCGGTAATCCCTTCAGAAAAAACACGGCTGTGTTCATCACGAATCACATCCTTTAGTTGGGTAAGTTTCAGAAAACAGTCCCATTGGGTTTCCGAACAAGTGATTTCGGTTACCAATGAATCGTACACCTTATTAAATCGTGCCTCTGTCCCTGAATTTTTCATTTGTTCTTTATAGGAAACGGTTTCGGCATAAGCCCGCTTAAAATCCATGACATCCTTCTTACAAGGGCATTCCTGTGCAAACACCTTGCCTCCTAGCAATAAAAAGGGCACCATTAAATAGAGAAATGATTTCATTTTATATTATTTATACTTTTTTAAGGTTTCTTTGGTGAATTCGGACAGCACCAACCGTCCGCTAATGGCGGCACGTTCTGCCAATAACTGATCCCAGTCTTCGGTACCCTGCCAAAACATTTTCTTCATTTCGGCCATGGCCTCGGGGTTGTACTTACACAGATTTTCCGCTAACGCCTGAACCGCTTCGTCTAGGGCTTCGGTACTCTCGAATACTTGTGCAAACAAGCCTTTCTTTTGGGCCCATTCGGGCGAGTAAAAACTATTGGCATCGATGGCAATTTGGGACATTCCGCTGGTGCCCAGCTTCCGTTCCACGGCCGGGCCTACCACAAACGGACCGATCCCCAGATTCAATTCGCTTAACTTGATGGACGCATATTTTGTGGCCATGCAGTAATCGGTTGCCGAGGCAAGCCCTACCCCTCCCCCTACGGTCTTTCCTTGGATACGCCCAATGATGAATTTAGGGCACTTTCGCATGGCGTTGATCACATGTGCGAATCCGCTGAAGAACTGCTTTCCGGTAACATCATCTTCAATACTGATGAGTTCCTGAAAACTTGCGCCGGCACAAAAGGTGCGGTCCCCGCCACTTTGCAGGATGATGACTTTCACCTCATCATTGTTCCCAGCGTTGGTAATGGTTTGTGCCAAATTGGCCAAGACATCGCTCGGCAAGCTGTTGTGCTCTGGATGAAAGAATTCGATGGTGGCTATTCCGTTACTGATTTGTTCTTTTACGTATGCTTTACTCATGTTTCTCTTTATGTGAATGCGCGTTTGTGGCGTATTCGGTTTCAATATTTACAAACTTTTTTGAGCGGTTGCGGAATACATCCGCAACGACCTATATTTGTGAGCGGCTGCGCAATAAATGCGCAGCGACCTGTATTTGTGAGCGGCTGCGCAATACATGCGCAGCGACCCAATTAGGGTAACAGTCCAAATTGTTCAAAATGGTGGTTTAAATGTTTGCGTTCCATTAAATACCATTCAAATTTATTGAGGTCACCAAAGACCACATTCTTGGTTTTGGCGTCCGGATGTTCCTTAAAATACTGCAAGTAGGCCTCACGGGCCTCCAACAGTTTTTCCTTAGCGGTGGCCAAATCGGGATGGATGGGTTCCTTGATGTTGGAGGCATCATTCAGTGGAAACTCATACCCCCTTGGCATTTTTTCATAATTGTACAGCGTGGCATGTACCTTCTCGAGGATCTTTTCTGGGGTGGCAATCTCAAAATCCTGAATTTCCCCAGAGGCAATGCGGTAGGTATATTCCAAGTGTTCTACCATAAGCTGAGGGGTAAGACTTCCCCATTGGGGTTGGGTGTCTTCGGAAAGCTTTGCCAAACATGCTTCGATCTTTTCCGAAGTCATTTCCACCAAGGTCGTCTGCTTTTTCTGAACCATGGTCAAGACCGTAACAATAGCGACCAATTCATCTTCGGCATCAAACACCTCCCCATACCATTTTACAATCCCACTGGGCAGTTCGGTGCCCCGTTGCTCCCGGTCGATTTTCTGCTTACAGGTAAGTCTTACATAAATGGTATCGTTATGGTAAATAGGCCGCAAGAACCTACACTCCTCGAGTCCGTAGTTAGCCGCCACCGGACCTTTATTCGGATACACAAACAAGCCCGCTGCCGCTGCTAGGATAAAATAGCCGTGGGCGGTGCGTTTCTCAAAAATACTTCCGTCGAGCGAGGTGATATCGGTATGGGCATAAAAATGATCCCAGGTAAGATTGGCAAAGCTTACAATATCGCTATCGGTAATGGTGCGCTTGTGGGTTTGCAGGGACATGCCCGGTTCGATGTCCTCCCAATGGTATTGAAAGGGATGCTTTTCGGTTTCCTTGTAGGCGCCTTTTGGCTGATAAATACCCGTTACTTCGGTTAAGGTAGTGGGTGTTCCCTGTACGGCACAACGCTGCAGGTAATGTTTGATTCCCCGTAGGCCACCCATTTCCTCTCCGCCCCCTGCGCGGCCTGGACCGCCGTGGATCAAATTAGGAAGTGGCGAACCGTGCCCCGTGCTTTGTTTGGCATTTTCACGGTTTAAGATCAGGATCCTTCCATGGTGGGAAGCCGCATTCACGGTGTATTCCTTGGCAATTTGGTCGTCGTAGGTACAAATGGAAGAGACCAACGAACCTTTCCCTAGGTGGGAAAGGGCAATCGCTTCCTCTAGATTTTTATAGGGCATGAGCGTACTTACCGGCCCAAAGGCTTCGGTAGTATGCGCGGCCTCGTTTTGGAAGGGGTGATCCTCCCGTAATAAAATCGGTTTTAAAAAGGCCCCTTTGGAGGCATCGGCTCCCAGCGTTTCCACTTCCTCCAAACTTCCGTAGACCATTTGCGCTGTTTGGGCAATTTTCTGAACTTGTTCCTTTACGGAATCACACTGCTTTTTATCGACCAGTGCTCCCATGCGCACTTCCTTCAAGTGGGGATCCCCAATGGTGACCCGATCCAATTCCTTTCCAAGGGCGATCTGTACGTCTTCCATTAGGTTTTCAGGAACGATAATACGGCGAATGGCGGTACATTTCTGTCCGGCCTTAACGGTCATTTCCTTTTTCACTTCCTTGACAAACAAGTTAAATTCGGGTGTACCTGGAACCGCATCCTCCCCTAATATGGAAGCATTTAAACTATCAGCTTCCATGGTGAAGGGCACCGATTCCTCAATGAGTTGCGGGTGGTTTTTCAGTAACCGTCCCGTACTTGCGGAACCTGTAAAGGTAACCACGTCCTGTGATTGTACGGTATCGAGAATGGACTTAGCCGTACCGCTAATGAGCTGTAAGGCCCCTTCGGGTAAAATTCCCGAAGCAATGATTTCCTTTACGACTGCTTCCGTAAGATACGCGGTTTGTGGCGCTGGCAGAACCACTGCGGGCATTCCGGCCATCCAGTTTACCGCACATTTTTCCAACATTCCCCATACCGGGAAATTATAGGCGTTGATGTGTACGGCCACCCCACGACGCGGCACCATGATATGATGTGCCATAAAACGTCCCCCACGGGACAAATCGATGGGATCGCCTTCTACGTGGTAGGGCTGATTGGGGAATAATTTCCGAAGGGAAGCGTTGGCAAAAAGGTTTCCGAAGCCGCCTTCAATATCAATCCAACTATCCAGTTTGGTCGCTCCGGTTCGGTAACTCAATTCATAAAACGCCTCTTTCCGTTTGGTGAGGTACAGCGCTAGCTTTTTCAGCATGAGTCCGCGTTCCTGAAACGTCATTTTCCGAAGGGTTTCCCCTTGGTCACGACCGTATTGTAAAATGGCAGGGAGGTCCAAGCCTTCCGTGGTGATATTGGTAAAATGTTCGCCCGTAACGGAGTCTAAAATTGGTGTTCCATCGCCATCGCCATTCCTCCAGTTTCCATTGATATAATGTTGTACTTTATTCATAGTTATGAATTTACATTTTCTATAATCATCGCATAGCCTTGCCCTACGCCTACACACATGGTAACCAAGGCGTATTTTTTGTTTTGCTGTTGCAATTCCAAGGCTGCCGAGTAGGCGATTCGGGTGCCCGTTACTCCCAAGGGATGTCCAATAGCAATAGATCCGCCATTGGGGTTGATTCTGGGGTCGTCATCCTTCAATCCCCATTCCCGGATGCAGGCCAAGGCTTGGGACGCAAAAGCTTCGTTTAGTTCAATCACGTCCATATCGTCCATGGTGAGTCCGGCTTTTGCCAGTGCTTTGTTACTGGCCTCCACAGGGCCAATTCCCATGATACGGGGTTCTACCCCTACCACCGCGGAACTCACAATTTTGGCCATGGGTTTTAATCCGTATTGCTGCACGGCTTCTTCGGAAGCGATAATGGTTGCGGCGGCGCCATCGTTTAAGCCCGAGCTATTTCCGGCGGTGACACTTCCGTCTTTTTTAAAGGCTGGCCGAAGCTTGGCCAAGACTTCTTTGGTGGTGTTCGGTTTTACAAATTCGTCTTTGGAAAAAGGGATGGGGTCTTTTTTTCGCTGCGGAATCTCCACGGTAAGGATTTCTTGGGCCAATCGCCCATTTTCCTGGGCTTTGGCAGCCTTCATCTGACTCCCATAGGCAAAGGCATCCTGATCTTCGCGGGTGATTTGGTATTTTTCCACTAAGTTTTCAGCCGTATTCCCCATGCCATCGGTGCCATATAAATCGTGCATCTTTTGATTTACAAAACGCCATCCAAAACTGGAATCGTACATCTTGGCATCGGTTCCGAAGGCTTTGGACGGTTTGGCAATCACGTACGGCCCACGGGTCATGTTTTCGACCCCGCCCGCAATAAATACCTCACCATCGCCTGCTTTAATCGCCCGATTGGCATGAATGATGGCTGAGAGTCCGCTGCTGCACAGTCTGTTGACTGTTTCACCGGGTACGGTGAAAGGCAGTCCTGCCAGCAGCAGCGCCATACGGGCTACATTGCGGTTGTCTTCCCCGGCTTGATTAGCACAGCCCAGGATGACATCGTCGAAGGCTTCTTTGGGGATATTGGGATTTCTTTTCACCACTTCCGCGATGACCATTGCGGCCAAATCGTCTGTACGAATGGTACTTAAACTTCCTTGGTAACTTCCTATGGGCGTTCGAATCCCGTCTATGATGTATGCTTCTTTCATTTATTTAGTATTTCTAATTCGGGAAACATCCCCCTAACCCCCTTCAAAGGGGGAATAAATTTTAATTTATATAAAGGTCTATTGGTCATACTACAACTACCTTTTTTCATTTCAAATAGTAATGGGATTCCTGCTTTCGCAGGAATTATGTCCATTCTTTTTGGGTTCTGTAAACCACCCCTTTAAAAAGGGCTACCAGTTCGTCACCGCGTTTTACTTCCACGATGTTGAACCCTAATTTGTTATTTACTTTTTCAATTACACTTTCAGCCACCAACACATCCCCTTCTTCCAAGGCCTCTATATGGTTGATAGAGGTTTCTATGGAAACCGCAAATCTTCCGTGGGTATTGGCTGCAAAGCCAAATGCCGTATCGGCCAGAGAGTAACTAATGCCTCCATGGGCTTTTCCCATGCTGTTCAGCATGTCTTTACGAACGGTTAGTGTTACTTTACAGCGTCCTATTTCACATTCCAATATTTCAATGCCCAACCAGGTACTAAATGGGTCGAGCGATAGCATTTTATGAGGGATCTTTTCTCCGTTCACTTAAAAGAATGTTTTGTGTTCCTGATTCATTTTCCGAAGTAAGGGCGAACAGCGATAGCGATCTTCCCGGTACGTATCGTACAAGGCGTCCATTTGTTGCACACACCAATCGATTCCCTTTTCATCGGCCCAAGCCAATAAGCCTTTTGGATAATTGACTCCTTTGGTCATGGCATGATCGATATCTTCTGCGGAAGCGATGTTCCAAAACAAGGCATCGGCTGCTTCGTTGATGAGCATGACCAAGATGCGGTTGAAAATAGCCTTGGGATCTTTGTTAGATTCACTTTCTTGGGTCGGAAGGACGATGTTGCCCTCTTCATATTGATAGTAGCCCTTCCCTGTTTTCCTTCCCAACCAACCGGCTTCACTGAGGCGTTTTTGCGTAAAAGCGGGTTTGTACCTAGGGTCGTAATAAAAGGCTTTGAAGACCGTTTCGGTAACCACATAATTCACATCGTTCCCGATGAAATCCATCAATTCGAAAGGCCCCATTCTAAATCCGCCCACTTCTTTCATCGCGGCATCAATTTCCGTAAAAGAAGCAATGCCTTCTTCATACATCCGTAGTGCTTCCCCATAAAACGGTCTCGCGACCCGATTGACAATAAATCCGGGGGTGTCCTTGGCAATTGCTACCGTTTTTCCCCAGCTTTTAATGGTTTCTGAAGCGGTTTGCAAAGTCGCTTCCGAAGTTTGAATAGCGGGTACCACCTCCACCAGTTTCATTAAGGGCGCCGGATTGAAAAAATGAATCCCAACACAGCGTTCCGGATGTTGCAATGCCGAAGCAATGGACGCTACCGATAATGAGGAAGTATTCGTTGCCATGATGCAGTCTTTCGATACATAGCCTTCCAACTCCTGAAATACTTTTTGTTTTACCTCGAGGTTCTCCACAATGGCTTCAATTACCAATTGGGCGTTTGCTAGGTCTTGCAAGGAAGAAACATATTGAATGTTTCCTTGGATCCTGTTTTTTTCTACCGCATCGATCCGTCCTTTTTCTATGAGTCGGTTTAAGATTTTTTCCAAACCCTGCTTTGCCTTGTCCAATGCCGCTTCTTGAGTATCGAACAATTGCACGGCACATCCTGCCGTGGCGGCTACTTGAGCAATTCCGCTTCCCATGGTTCCGGCGCCGATAATGCCTACGGCATGTATTGATTGTTGATTGTTGATTGTTGATTGCTGATTACTCATTCTTGATTGTTGATTGTTGATTGCTGATTGCTGATTGTTGATTGTTGATTGTTGATTTGTCACCATTTAAATTTTTAGTTTTTTAGTAGCTGTTTTAATACTAACCACGAATATTGAAATCAACTCATTGTTCTCAACAAGCATTCTCTTTAGGTTTTCTTCTTCATTTATACGCTTTGCTCCAATTATAATTTTTAAATTGACCAAGGACTCCCTAAGCTCTTTTAAGCAGATTTTCATTTTATGTAAAAAGTCTTTGGGATATTCACCTCCTTGTGCTTCCCCATAATTTAGAGCGGCCGAAGAAGCAGAACGGATAAGCTGTTTTGCAAGATGTTCTGAAGCAAATGAATTATCCAAATCTTTTGACAAAACAATAACATCAATCGCAAAATTGATTAATCGATCTTCAAGTTGACGAGGTTTCATTTACTATTGGTTTTCTTCAAAAATCAAAATTCTACATTCTTAAATCACTAATCACAACCCTTTAAAATTGGGTTTTCTTTTTTCCACAAAAGCAGCCACCCCTTCGGCATAGTCTTCACTTTGTGCCGCTTCTATCTGTAATTTTCCTTCCAGCTCCAATTGGTCTTCTAAATTATTTGTCATGGATTGATTGAGCAACCGTTTGGTCATTCCCAAGGCTTTGGTAGGCATTTGCGAAAGTGTGGTCGCTAATTGTTGTATTTCTGTTTCAAAGGCTTCGGAAGGCACTACCTTATACACCATTCCCAATCGTTCGGCTTCTTCCGCAGCGATTTTATCCCCTAGCAACATTAAAGCAGATGCTTTCTGAAATCCGATGAGCCGCGGCAAGAAAAAGGTTCCGCCGCTATCGGGGATAAGCCCTATCTTACTGAAGGCCTGAATAAAACTGGCTTGTTCGGAAGCCACTACCACATCGCAGGCCAAGGCGATGTTGGCACCCGCACCCGCGGCTACCCCATTGACAGCAGCAATGATGGGTTTTTCAATACTCCGAATTCGGGATACGATGGGGTTGTAATGTTCTTCCAATATTTTTTTGAAGCCTGGGTTCAGTTCCGGGGAAGTCACTTCCTTTAAATCCTGACCCGCACAGAACGCTTTTCCATTTCCTGTAAGGACGATGGCCCTTACTTCGGGGTTGGTTTCACAGGCATCCAATTCGCTTTGTAGCAGCAAGGCCATTTCACGGTTAAAGCTATTGAACACTTCGGGCCTGTTGAGGGAGAGCCACGCAATATGGTTTTCTATTTTTGAGGTGATGTATGCCATTTAAGGTAATTTGAAATGTGGGTTGTAAATAATTCCGATGAGATTTTCCCAAGGGTCTTTTACGGTAGCCACCTCAATCTCCCCGCCTACATTGTGCGGGGCTTCGTGTGGGGTGGCACCTATTGCCAATAAATGCTGAAACGTAGTTTGTATGTCTGCTACGCCCCAATAAGAAAGGACGTTCTCCCCTTTTTGGGATTCGTCTGGTAGAAGTCCCAACTCATAACCTTGAATATTGAATCCTACATAAAAGGGCTCGTCAAAATAAGGCGTAGTTTCAAAAGCCTTTTCGTACCAAACTTTGGCTTTGGCCAAATCGTTTACTTTGTAAATGGTAGTTCTTAATCCCAACATCTTATTTCAAGCATTTAAAATAATCGAACGGTTCGTGGCAATCGTCGCACTGAAACAATGCTTTACAGGCGGTAGAGCCAAACTGACTCACCAAATGGGTGTTGGTGCTGCCGCATTGCGGACATTTCACCAAACGCTTTTCACCCAAAAGCACTTCTTTATCTGCGGAAGCTTCCAAAGGAGCAGCAATGCCATAAGCTTCCATTTTTTCTTTCCCTTTCTCTGAAATCCAATCGGTCGTCCAAGCTGGTGACAACACTAAGGAAACTTCTGCTGTTTTGCCTTCTTTGTGGAAAGCCGCTTTTAAATCGTCGCTCATCACATCCATGGCAGGACAGCCCGAATAGGTAGGGGTGAGTTTGATTTTCACAAGCCCATTTTCCTCTACTGCTTCCCGAATCACTCCTAAATCCAACACCGAAAGTACCGGAATCTCCGGATCGGAGACCCGTTCCAAAATTGGTATAAGGGTAGTGTCGATATGTGGTTTTTCAGTGACTGTCATTCAAAAACCCATTAAAGGGTGTTTGTATTACCAATTCATATTGGGATAGGTTCGTTGCATGTATTGTAAATCGGACAGCAAGTACCCCATGTGTTCTGTGTGAATGCCTTCCTTGCCCCCTTTATGGAAATAAGGGTTTTCAGGAATTTTCAAAGTGGCCTCCTGAAGCACTTGGCCTACCTGTTCGTCATAGGCTTCCTTTAGTTCAGGAAGATTGACTCCCACTTGGTTTTCCAAAGCTTCTTTTTCAAAAGCATTCATTTCGAAAAGCTCTTGGGTATAGGGCCATAAAGCATCAATGGCCTCTTGCATTTTCGCCTGACTTTCTTTGGTTCCATCGCCCAAACGTTTGATCCAATCGCCAGAGAAGCGTTTGTGATAACTCACTTCCTTGATGGCTTTTTTGGCAATAGCAGAAAGGGTTTCATCGTTACTATGCTGTAATTGTTCTATAAAAAGATAGTGAAACACATCGAACAGAAACTGCCTTCCGATGACATAACCAAAGTGCGTGTTAGGCTGTTCGACCAATAATACGTTTCGGTACTCTCTTTCCTTCCGCAGGAAAGCCACATCATCTTCGGTGGCACCCTCCCCTAAAATCTGAGCGGCATATTGATAATAACTTCGTACTTGTCCGAATAAATCCAAGGCAATATTGGTAAGCGCTATATCGGTTTCCAAGTTAGGACCATGCCCACAAAGTTCCCCTAAGCGCTGCCCCAAAATAAGGTTGTTATCGGCGATTCCTAAAATATAATTATACAAATGTTGCTGTTCCATTACATGTGCTTTACTTCGTCCGGAAGATTGTAAAAAGTAGGGTGACGGTACACCTTGCTTTGTGCGGGCTCGAACATTTCGCCGTTATCGGCAGGATTGGAAGCTGTAATGTGCTTACTTTCCACCACCCAAATACTTACGCCTTCATTTCTACGCGTGTAGACATCCCTAGCATTTTCGAGGGCCATTTCGGCATCGGCGGCATGCAAACTTCCGAAGTGTCGGTGCTCTAAGCCATTTTTACTTCTTACAAAAACTTCCCAAAGAGGCCATTCTTTTCTCATATACTAGTATTTAACTGGCTTTTGCCACTTTTTTCTCTTGTTGTTTTTTAGCATGGGCCATCGCTGCATCACGTACCCATTCCCCTTCTTCCCAAGCCCCTACCCGAGCTTTCATACGTTCTTTATTACAGGGTCCATGACCTTTTACTACTTGCCAAAACTCCTCCCAATCAATTTCCCCGAAATCGTAATGACCGGTTTCTTCATTCCATTTTAAGTCGGGATCGGGAACGGTAATTCCCAAGATCTCTGCTTGAGGTACGGTTTGATCAATAAACTGCTGTCGCAATTCGTCGTTGGTTTTACGTTTCAACTTCCACTTCATGCTCTGTTCGGTATGGGTGCTTTCTGCATCGGTAGGGCCAAACATCATTAAACTAGGCCACCACCAACGGTTCAAGGCATCTTGCGCCATCGCTTTTTGCTCTGGGGTTCCTTTGCACAGTGTGAGCATGATTTCGTACCCTTGGCGCTGGTGAAAGCTTTCTTCCTTACACACACGAACCATCGCCCGGGCATAGGGACCGAAAGAGGTATTACACAAAGGTACTTGGTTGATAATGGCGGCCCCATCTACCAACCAGCCAATGGCGCCAATATCTGCCCAAGTCACAGTAGGGTAGTTAAAAATGGAAGAATACTTCGCTTTTCCGGAATGCAGCTGCTCATACAATTCTTCACGGGAAATCCCCAAGGTTTCGCAGGCGGCATATAGGTACAATCCGTGACCTGCCTCATCCTGAACCTTCGCCAACAACGCAGCTTTTCTACGAAGGGAAGGCGCGCGGGTAATCCAATTACCCTCTGGCAGCATCCCTACGATTTCGGAATGGGCATGTTGTGAAATTTGCCGGATATGGGTCTGACGGTATTTTTCCGGCATCCAATCTTTGGGTTCAATTTTCTCATCCCGTGCAATACGTGCTTCAAAAATTTCTTCTAGATTCTTAATCTCTTTTTCACTCATACTATCGTTCTTTAAACGTCAAAATCTATTTTTACTTTATCGGTAAGTGGAACGGCTTGGCAGCTTAATACAAAGTCTTGCGCTACCTCCTCTTCTTCTAGGGCGTAATTCACTTTCATTTCCACATTCCCTTCCAATAGTTTACACTTACAGGTGCTACATACGCCCCCTTTACAGGCAAAGGGCAAATCGGCTCCAGCACCTAAGGCGGCGTCCAATAAATTATCGTGATCGTCTGTCATGATAAAATTGAATTCTTTTCCGCCGTCGATAATGGTCACCTCAACGCCTTCCACTTTCTGCTGTGCCAAACGTTCGGCCCGTTTTTTATCGGCTTCGGAAAGACCCGAAACAAATAACTCGTAGTGCACGTGTTCTTTCGGCATCCCAGCTTTCAGCAATTCATCCCGTACCAAGAAAATCATTTCTTCAGGACCGCATAAAAAAGCTTCATCGATCGCTGAAACATCCAGTAACTTACTGAATACCTCGCGAAGTTTTTCTTCCGTAAAGCGACCATTGAACAATTCAATATCCCGGTGTTCTTTCGTTAAGAAATAAAATATTTCGAACCGTCCAAAATATTGATTCCGAAGTTGTTCCAGTGCTTCCTTAAAGATAATGGATTTTACCGTGCGATTCAAGTAGAAGAGCTTGAAATTGGATTCCGGTTCTTTTTCCAAATGACTTTTAATCATGGATAAGACAGGGGTAATCCCACTTCCCGCTACAAAAGCCACATAGGTTTTGGGAGCCGTGCTACAAGTAACCCCAAACGCACCGCTAGGCGCCATAATTTCCAGGACATCTCCCTTTTTCAGGGTTTTATTGACATAGGTAGAAAACTTTCCCTCGGGTATTTGCTTCACGGCGACTTGCCATTGCCCTTCATACGGACTGGAACAAAGGCTGTACGATCTTCTTACATCCTCACCATCGATAAAGGTTCGAAGCGTTAAATGTTGTCCCTGCCGAAAAGAAAAGTCTTCTTGTAACACTTCAGGAATGTCAAAACTAATTACGGTACAGTCTTTTGTTTCCTTATACAAATCCTTCACCGTTATGTTATGGAATGTGGCCATAGAAAATTCTTGTTCCTACAAAACTAACGTTTGTTAGTTTGAATTGCAAGTTAAATTTTTTCTAAACGATTCCGCGTAACAAAACAGCGACCATGTCCCGTTTTAAGACATTTACGTCCAATTTCCCACGCTTTTGATACCATAGATAGAGCGTACGTAGGGTAGAGAGTATGGAAAACAGAATGACTTCTGGATGTCTTGATTGAATTTGCCCTAAGGATATCCCCTCTTTGATGATGTTTCTGAAGTTTTCCTCATAGGATTCCCGCATGGCGACAAATTCGACAACTTCGTTTTCAGGAAGGTGCATCCAATCGTTATTGAGGGCTGCCAAGGCTTCCGATTGATTGACAGTAATATCGATATGCAATTCGATAAGCGCTTCTATTTTCTGAAGCGGGGAGTTTTTCATTTGCTGCACCTGATGCATGCCATCGGTAAAATCCCGAGCCAAATCCAATATCAAAATAGACAGAATTTCCTGTTTGCTGTCTATATGATTGTACAAACTGGCCGCTTTCATTTCCATGGCTTGGGCAATGTCCCTTACGGTAACAGCACTATAGCCCTTCTCCTTAAATAATTGGGAAGCTTTTGAAATGATTTCAGATTTACGGGAAGTTGTGCTCATGAAGCCGCAAGATACTAAATCGGAAAAATTCTATAAAAAAGTTCGAGGCAATTAGTTTTCAAAAAGTTTCCTTCCTATTTTTGAAAGCCTATGGAAACAGGTTTTGAAAGCAACGAACTGATTGATAGGCTGCCTCCTCACCTAAAGCAATACATCAAACCACAGAATTATGAGCAATACACGCCCATAAATCAGGCGGTATGGCGTTTTGTAATGCGAAAGAACGTGGATTATCTTAGCAAAGTGGCCCACGAGAGCTACCTAAACGGGTTGAAACAAACCGGGATTTCCATTAATGAGATTCCCTCGATGTACGGGATGAACCGTATTTTAAAAGAAATTGGCTGGGCGGCTGTGGCCGTGGACGGATTTATTCCGCCGAATGCCTTTATGGAGTTTCAGGCTTATAAAATATTGGTCATTGCCAGTGATATCCGTCAACTGGAAAATATTGAATACACCCCTGCCCCAGATATCATTCACGAAGGAGCTGGGCACGCACCAATCATTGCCAGTCCAGATTATGCAGAATACCTACGCCGTTTTGGCGAAATTGGTGCCAAGGCTATTTGTAGTGCCCACGATACCGAAATGTATGAAGCCGTAAGGGAACTTTCCATTTTAAAGGAATCCCCACCCCCTACCCCCCTCCCCGGAGTGAAGGGGGAACTACTTCTAAAGCAGCATCAGGAAAAGATTGCCGCTTGCGAAGCAAAAGTATTGCAGCTTCAGGAAAAGGAAGTAGAAGCCAGTGAAATTTCCCTAATCCGAAACCTACACTGGTGGACAGTAGAATATGGCTTGGTAGGTTCGGTTGAAAATCCGAAGATTTACGGAGCAGGTTTGCTATCCTCCATTGGCGAAAGTGAATGGTGTATGAAAGAGGAAGTGAAAAAACTACCCTATACCATTGATACGGCGTATCAGGATTTTGACATTACCCAACCGCAACCCCAATTGTACGTCACCCCAGATTTTGCCTATTTACAGGAAGTATTGGAGGAATTTGCCAATACCATGGCCGTTCGGAAAGGCGGGTGGCGCGGTTTGAAAAAATTGATCGGTTCCAAGCAAATCGGTACCATCGAATTGAGCACCGGGCTTCAAATTAGTGGTATTTTCACTCGAATGATTCAAAATGAAGACAACGAAGTCGTCTATTTTGAAACGGAAGGCGAAACGGCTCTTGCCTATCGGGAAAAGGAGGTTATTGGACATGGCGTAGCGCGACACGCTAACGGTTTCCGATCGCCCTTAGGAAAACTGAAAAAAATCAATCTAGCGATTGAAAATATGGGGCCAAGAGACCTTCAAGCCTATAATTTTTACGACGGAAAACCTATTTCGTTTGAGTTTGAAAGTGGTATTACCGTGGAAGGGATGAACGTTACGGGGATGCGAAACCTCAACGGAAAACTGATGCTGATTCAATTTACCGATTGTTGGGTGAAATACGGTGAAGAAGTATTATGCTCCCCAGAAATGGGCGACTTCGATCTGGCCGTGGGAAAAGACATTGTTTCCGCCTTTGCAGGACCGGCCGACTATCATTCGTTCGATAGGGTGACACACAAACCTAGCACGACGGAAACGGTACGGGTCAACCTTTCAGAAAAAGAAAAAAACCTGAATAACCTGTATCAAGAGGTTCGGGAAATGCGGACGAATGAAACGTATCAAGAATCTGATCTAAAAGCGGTCTTCAGAAAGCTTATTACTGATTTTCCACAGGATTGGTTGCTTCCCTTGGAAATTTACGAGCTTACGGCAAAGCATGCTTCAGACTTTTCAAAAGAAGTACTGGAACACCTAAAAATAGTACAACAACAACGGCCTAAAGTAGCGCACTTGATCGCTTCGGGGCTTCAATTATTATAACCTATGGGATTATTTAGTTTTTTATTCGGAAACCGAACCAAAAAGATTCAGGAATTTCAAAGTCGGAATGCCATTATTTTGGATGTACGCAGTAAAGGGGAATACCAAGGCGGTGCGATTCCGGGTTCCAAGAACATTCCGTTGCAGCAGCTTTCGGTACGGATGAATGAAATCAAAAAATGGAACAAACCCGTGATTACTTGCTGCGCTAGTGGCGTACGTAGTGGAAGTGCGGCTTCCATTCTTCGTTCCAATGGTGTGGAGGCGATGAACGGTGGCGGATGGTTTAGTTTAAGTAAAAAGCTATAGTTTTAAATCCTGAAAATCGGTTTCTTCGGAAATGGGATTTTCCAGATACTGCAGCGTCCACCCCATGGAATTGGTGAGGATGTAGATTTTCTGTAATTCGGAAATGAGTCGGTTTTGCGCATTGGTCTGCAACTGCGATTTCTCAATTTCCGCCCGAAGCATTGCGTCTACCCTTTTTTTTATTTTATTGTAATCGGAGGCCTGAAACTGATTCAAGTAATCCTGGGTAACATCGTAATATTCAATATTGGGATTGATGCTCAACTCGGGTTCGGGAATGTACGTGATGGTGACCGTTTTGGTGGCTTCATCCACCACGGTCTGCACCTTACTTAAATCGTATGCAATTTGTGCTTTCGCATTCACCACGATCAAGGCTTTCTTTCGCGCATCGAAGAGGCCGTAGAGCAAGTCCTTGCTGTCTGAGTAGGAAAGCACCTGTGCATAGCTACCTTCGGTGACGACCAATTTCCCTACATTTTTGAGTTCTTTTTCAATAAGGGCAGATTCCGTTTTAAGGCTTTCCTTTTCATCCTTCCGATATTCACAATACCGAAAGATAAAAGCAATCCCTAAGGCAATGGCGATTCCGAAGAAAATTTTACGCACAATACTTTTTTCAGTAAGATAAAAAAAGGGAAGCACATGGCTTCCCTTCTTACAATTAAATTAACAAGACTCGTTTTTTTGTTACTGTTTGGATCCTTCAATTGGAAACGTTCGTATCGTTTCGAAGGTATTGTCACAAATATGAAATTTGAGGGGTTCCCCATCAAACACTTCTTGTGACAAAAGAAATCCCAATGCTTTAAAATTGATATCCTTGGTGGTGTCTTGCGCATATTGCTGCTGCACGACCATTTTAAAATGATAGTTCTCATCTTTGGCGAGTTGAACCGATTTTGGGCTACCATCGGTGAAGCCCATCTCCTCCAAATAAGCTCCGGTTTTATCGGCTACTTCTTTTGAAACCCCTTCCGTATAGTAAATTTCAGTGCCATCGTAGCTGACTTTTTCTCCATACCCGGAACAGGCAAAAAGGAGTACCAAACTGAAAATGGCGGCAATCTTAAAAATTGTTTTCATGTGTTTTTTATTGATTCGTGATACTTATGGGGAAATCCTGTCCAAATCCGAAACTGGAGGGATACTGTGGATTTCCTTTATATTTTTCTGAAATTTCGGGGACGCGGCTTTCAATGTAGGCCTTTAGCTCGTTCACGGTTACCCGTTGATCGCCACTGTCTGCCTTTCCAGAGATTGCTTCCAACAAAGCATAGGTAAATACGCCATGACCCAGTTCGTCGAATTCGGTAGCAAACTGTTCGCTTCCACTAGCCGTAAGCCAATGGGTTCCCGTACTTCGCGCCAATTGGGCAATGGCCTTCTCTTCGGCGGCACCTCTCGCCAGGGTGGTGAGTGCCCCTGCACTTTGACACGCATCCAAAATGTACAATTGCTTTTGAGCGGCTATTCCGGAGGCCACTTTTTTCAATTCGGTAGCGGCGATGCCTTTCTGTTTCAAAGCCCCGTCGTTACCGTATAATTGCGTCACATCGGTGGGTACTAGATAAAATTCCTTATCCGCGTCTTGCGACACTACGCCATGACCGGCATAATAAAAAATAAAGATGTCCTGCGGATTCGCTACGGAAGCAATCTCATTGATTTTTTGGAGGATATTTTCCCGAATGGCATCGCTATTCTTTATAAAATACACATGCGTTTTGGACGTAATCTTCGACAATCCCTGCTGTACTTTTTCCTGAAATCCGCTAGCATCGGCCACTGCATAATTCAAGTTGTATTTAGGGTTTTGATATTCGTCAATACCTATTACCAATAAGTGCGCCTGAATCCCTTGTGGTTTAATGAGCGATTGTTGCTTCGGAATAAAGGTCACGTTCAATTTCTCCGGAACGCTTTCGGTACCTTGATGGTTCACCGCTACCGCTGAAAACTCATTGAGACCTTCAGCAAGCTGAATCTCCAGTTCCTTGGTATTGGGATCTGAAGCTTCATCATCATCCACAAAAAGATTTCGGGATTTATTCCCCACCAATTTACCATTCTGGTACAAACGAATTTCCTTGATGGAGCTTTCTTTAGACTGGGCTTCCAATAGGATTTTTCCAGTATTGGATTCGACTGTAATTTCGGCCACGGCATCGTCGTCCACATACAAGTTTCTAGTCCCTTGTTTGTAAGTTAGGGATATGCTTGGGGGCGGGGCCATGGTTTCTAGGTCAACATTTGATTTGAACTCTTTTTCAGCCAAGACCTGATAGAGCAATCGAGGCGTGTAAAATTGATCGAAAACACTTTCCAACGGAATCGTTTCGGTTCCTTTTACAAAAGCCACTTTTTCCCAACCTTCCTGCGAGCCGTCGAACTGTCCCTCCGGGGTATAAGCAACCCAACTTTCATCATCAAACACATACAAGCGTAGCACTTCTTTCAAGTTCGTAATGTCCATAAATTTTATGGCGCCCGATTCTGCATAAGCGATCACCGTATTCGTAATAAATGCGCCATTAAGTTTGCCATAATTACCCACTTTAAAGGAATTTATTTTCTTTCCTGTGGGAATATGGATTACGGCAGCACCAATATTGTAACCCACATAAAGCAAATATTCTTCATTGGGAGACAAAAAGCTATCCATCTGCGCTCCGTTGAAATCGGTTGGGATACTTCGAAGCAGTGCTCCGGTTTGCGTATCTAAGATTTCAATTTGGTTGGTAGTAGCGTTGGAAACGAGCAACTCCTTTCCCCCTTTGATATGAAAAGCGCCAAAATACTTTCCTTCTTTCGTCCATTTTTCGGTATTAGCCCCAAAATCGAAGTAATGCAATTTGGCATAAGCAATACGATCGGCTTGAATCTCCTGACTCGTATAAGCGACCGCATTATTGAAAGGCGACAAACTCATTCCGTTTTTAAACACCCCGATATCAATATTCAAAGGCTTGAAGAATACTTCCGCTTGTGTTTCGGTGTTTACAATGCGTAATCCGCTTTTATAGAGCAAAGCCAATTGTTTGGTATTCGGACTAAAATCCGAATACTGCAAATCGCGATAGTTTTCAATTAAATCGGAAAAACTGTTGGACTTTCCTCTATGGAAAACTTTAATGGGATCTACGGTCGTGGTAAGTCCAAACACCTTATCGGAAGAAGGATCGGCAATCATTCCGCCGTAGCCATATTCATCGCGATAATTGGTACTATAATTGGTAAACTGTGTTACTTTGGGATGCGCCAACAAGGAATAGGTCTGCGTTCCATATTGTGAAGAAAATAGTAACTCTATAGCGTCCCCATTCTGAAACCCTATAAGGTCGGTAGGCTCTACCACTGTATTTCCGTAGTAAATAATAGGGGTGTCATCAAATAGTTTAAATTTTCCGTATTTGTTATCATATCCTATTTGCGCATAGAGGTATGTTCCAGTATCGATAAGCGCGTAGGCTTCATCATCTTTTGGGAAGCTTCCTTTCATTTCACCCGTCTCTGCATCCATTAAGGTGGGTGGCAGCACATAGTTTTGCAACCAAATCGATTTTCGATCAAAACTATAGGAAGCATCAAAGTGGGTAGGCGCAATCATTCCTTCAATCTCTTTCTCGTAAGAAATGGTTTTATTCCATTTTACCTCCCGGGATATTGGATCCATACGCATGTAGACCAATTTACTTTCTTCCTGTTTGTAAATAGCCCGTAATACATCCCCGTTATCAAACATCATTATATAATCCCCTTTCAATTGAGTATATACTTTTGTTTCAAAAGAGTACACGTAGTATTCCCCATAATTAGGGGCTATATACAAACGTTTTGCATCGTTGCTAAATCGAAAATAATTGATTTCAGCATCGGTAGGGACTGGAGCCATATTGCCCGGCAAAAAGGTTCCGTTTTTTTCATCCAATGCATATAGGGACGTCATGTAATTTTGGTCCTGCGCCAACAATACCAAACGGCCCTCTTCTTGATCTTGAAAAAACTGGATGCCATAAATTCTTCCTAAGGGATATTCCTTTAGTTTTTCAAAAGTTTGTGTGCTATAGGTGGTAATGGTATTGTTTCCTAGGGAATATACAATTCCATCCTTTACATTGATTTCCAATTGTGTAATTCCCTTTTCCAAATCGAGGGTTTTGTACAAAAGTCCCGATTTTTCATTCCAGAATTTCAAGGTCCTATCATTGGTGCCATAAGTGACCAACACCCCTCTTTTCGAATCTAAGGCACTGGTATAAATTTGTCCCGAATGGTTACTTTGCACCACGAATTCTTGCTGCGCAAAAACCGAACAACTAAAAAGAACGGCAATAAATAATTTTAAGAAACGCATCTTACTCGTGTGTAATTTCAACCATTAAAGGGACCACATACCCTTCGGCACCTTCTTTCACGTTAAATCCAGGGGTTCCAGAAGCATAGGCTACATCACTTTTATCGATCAACTTATCGCCCAGTGCAGCTTTGATTTTGGACGTGAGTCCGCCTTCGGTTTCTTCCATCACTTTTAGGAGTTCTTTTTCATCCAGTTGCTGCTGACTAAATAGAATCAACAAATAATCGGTTCCAGGATTGTTGTCCATACGGATCACCTTCTTTTCACTTGGGAAGGCTAATTCTGAATTCGCTCCTATAAGCGGGGACATCCCGTCTTCATAAGGAAGGATTTTATTGATCTTCTGGGTTAAATCGGTCGCAAAAGCATAGATATACCCTTCGTTTTCATTATTCAAATAGAAGCGGAAACGTGTTCCTGAAGGATACCCTTGTGTCATTTTATAAGCTACCAAATCTTCCCCTTCCACATCATCTTCCACTACTAAGTTACGGGTAGAGACACGGGTAACATCCATCAATACACCAGCATTGGTTTCAAAGCGCAAGCTTCCTTTAGGCAAGTTGGAGGCAATAGGCGCATTGTCCAAACGCATTTGCGGCAAGGTAGGCTTAATGGGCTGATTCGGGTTGTTGGGCTCCACTCGTGGAATGGAAGGCCTGCTTGGCTGATTTGGAGTGCTGGGAGTAGTTTTAGGCACCGAAGGAACCAAATTTGAACCCTTTCTTTGGTTATAGCTGTAGGGCTGAATGGCACCCATGGCCCATTGCTCATATTCGGTATAAGGCACCCAAATAAATCCGCCGTCACCCCAAGCAGTTCCCCAGCTATTCATGAGACGGAAAGCTCCGCCTTCATAATTATCGTCATAGCCTACAATCACCATGGCGTGATAACCATGCTGCTGGGCGATGGTTCCTTTTTCAGATTCTAGGGATCTCCAGACCTGTTTGGCCGTAAAAAAACTTTTTGGCAATTTCATTCCCAACAACACAGGATACCCTTCCGAAAGGGCTTTTCGGGTGGCGTTGGTTTTTACCCCGTAGTCTTGTGTATCGAAAAAGAAAAGGGTTTGGTAATCGCGAATACGGTAATCTATCGCTTCCAATTGGGCTTCCGTAGAAATAGAAGGATTACAAGCATACGGAAGGGTTTTCAAGGAAGGTGCCCCTGCCACCTTTAAAGCTTCCATTCCGTACTTGGGGTTGGCCCCTTTACTACAATTATAATCATCTTCCCTTTTAATGATAGAATACACATAGGAAGGCGATAACGCATTAGAAGTAATGGTCTGTTTGTCGGTAATCCCTAAATCCTTCGCTAGCATGATGGTTCGCAATCCGTAGGCACTTGCATAGGCCACACAAGTTCCATAATTCCCTTGATTTCCGGGATAGGGTGCGTATTTTTCCAACGAATAACTGCTGGGCAAATTATCGTAAGTAGATGACGTAAACTGTACTTTGTAAGGGATGCTTCGGTAAGATTCCTCATCCCAAACCATTCCCATAGGATAATCTTGGGACCATCCCAAAAATGGTAACAACAATAATAAAAAGGTAATAGATCTCATAACGTAGTGTTTTTACGTTATAAAATTCCTATAAATTTTAGCTAACTGAAATAGGGCAATTGACGTATAATTCTGAATATTAGAGATTGTACTTCACTACAAACATCATAATTCTAGGTAGCACGAAATATTGGTTGGTGGTATTAAACTCATCGTTAAAGCTATCGTTGTTGGTAAATTGGGTATTCAACAAATTGGTTCCCTGGATGGAAAACTCCCACGGACTGTCGCCTTCCTGAAAGTATAGGGTTCCGTTTAAAAACGAATAGGCATTGTCTATGGTTTCTGCTTTATTGGTATAATTGTAAAAGTCCCAATTGGCCGAAAGCGTAAAATGCTTCAGAAAGTTGACATCTACATTTACATAGGGTCTTTCGGTATAAAATACCTGTTCCAAACCAGCATTGTTGTAATTGTTGATGGTGTAGTTATAACCCACCTCAAAATTGGGCCATTCCCTAAAACTACTTCGGGCACTTACCCGATAGTTTTGGGTAAAGCTTTCACTCTCCCGAACTTCTTGGTTGATGATGTTATTGGAAAGCGCCCAATTGACATTCGCATTGGCAGCGAATTCAATTTTTTTGATGCGCTTACTGAATCTTCCCGCAGCGGTAAAGGTTTCATCCGCAAAATTGCTGTTCAGGTTTACGGGTGTTGTGACTTGATTAATAGCCACAATCTGGGTGTTATTCTTAATTCCTTCCAGTCTCCTTGTGTAATTTAAAGACCCCATGATATTGGTATAGCTGAAAAGGTTAAAATTGAAATAATTCAAGCTATAGCTATGCGAAATGGAATTCTCCAAAAACCGGTTTCCTTGATACAAACGGTTGTAGTTATTAAACACGTAGGCTTCCGCATAATTATTGATATCGGTATACTCGGCCAAAAGCGCATAATTGAAACGGATGCTCTCACTTTTCTTAATTTCCCAAAGCGCAAACACATCGGGTAAGAGGGTCCAATCGTTTTGGGTTTCGGAAGTACCCAATTGTTCGTTCTTCAAATTATAATTATGAAGTGTAAGTCCTGGTGAGAAGGTAAACTGCCCTGTTTTAAATTTGTAATGCAAGCCTAAAAAGGCATCGGTAAAGCCAAATTTGACATCGTTTTCCAGAGTTTGGGTTTCTCCATCGATTGCTGGCGTTTGCAGTAGGTCGTTTCGGGTGCCATTCTCCAATAATTGAAACATATTGGAATTAAATTCCTGATTGCTCACCGTAGCTCCTACCGTAACATTCAAGTTGCTTTTGTTATTGATCACGTAGTAATAATCTACTTTCGAATCGAATTTATGGGTTTTTACGTTTTTCTGCTGATTGATATTGTAACGACTTTGGGTTGTATCTACCGGTAAAATTCCCTGAAAAGGTAACAAATCGGTAATCGCATTGTAAAATGGATCTTCGTCCTGCCACAAATGTTGTACATATCCCGCAAAAATATGGTCGTCGTTTAAGGTGTAATACAGATTTAAATTTTGATTGATGGAAGTGGGTGTATTTTCCTTGGCTTCGGAAATATCATTGCTGAAATTCTGAAACTGCGACAAGGTATTATCGTCTTCGGTTTGCTTGGAGGTTTTTGCCAAGACATCGTAATCCATCTGAAACTTACTGCTCGGTTTATAGGTCGTGCTCAATTTCAGCATTCCCAACTGGTTTTGCTGTTCGTTATTGCTAGTAGTAGTTTCGGTCACTCCGGTATTGATGTATTGCCGAATGGAGTTAGAAACAAAATTGGTCGTATTGTCCGAAAAAATTCCAAAGCCACTTACATCCAAACCTTCCGAAGCCGCCCAACTAAAGTTTCCGGCCAAAAACTTGGTTTCAATGCTATTGGCCTGATTATTTTGGGACACCGCAAAACCCAAATCGCTTTCACTAATATTGAAGCTGGTCCCTCCGCCCCTATTGAAATTTCGGAATCCTCCCGTAAAATTGAAATAATCCCGCCAAGTAAAAGGTACTTCCCCAATATCGTTGAAGTCGGTTATTAAATTGATGCTGTATTTAGGGCTGTAATAAAAAAGTTTGGGATGCACCAAGTAACGGGCATCGGGTTCATCGTCGACCCCAGAACCGGCGGTCACTTCCCCAAACCAAAAGTTTTTCTTTCCTTCCTTCAATTTAATATTGATGGCAATATTGTCTTGGTTGTTTGTCACATTCCGAAGTTGTCCTACTTCACTGTAGTTTTTAAGCACTTCCACTTTATCTACCGCATCGGCAGGAATATTCTTGGTGGCCAGTTTCGAATCACCATCAAAAAAATCCTTTCCTTCTACCATCACTTTCTGAACGGTTTTCCCCTCTACTTGAATTTCGCCATCTTCATTAACCTCAACCCCCGGCAGGTTTTTCATGACATCGCCCAACTTCTTTTCATCGCCTCTATTGAAAGAATCGGCATTGTACACAATGGTATCCCCTTTCACGGTAACGGGCATTTCATACACAATTTCTACCCCATCCAATTGCGAAGCTTCCTCCTGCAGCACAAAATCGAGTGTCATATTCTCCGCTTCGGAAGGGATGGACAACTTCTTTTCCTGTGGCTGATACCCTAAAAAGCTTGCTTTCAAGGAGTAATTTTTCCCTACGGACAGATCCAACTGAAACCTTCCTTGGTAATCGGTAATGGCATAGGATTCGATATCCCCTAAAGGATCCACGGTTGCGATGACATTGGCCAATTCCAAAGGATTCCCAATACTATCTTTAATAAAACCTTTTACTTTGATGGTCTGCGAAAAAGACGCAAGACTTATAAAGAGAAGGGATAGAAAGAAAAAATGTTTCATAAATGAAGTAGGCTAATTAGAAAAGATTTTTAAAAGCGTCTTCCTCCTCCTCTGGAACCACGGCGGTTTCGGAAGTTTTCACGCATCTCTTTGGTTTTCTCCATCACGATGGTTTGGTATTCCTCGCGAGATACCTCTTTCCCTTTAGTGGGAGGGTTAATCGTTTCCCCGTTTTTGGTATTCAAGACAATTTTTGAACACAAAATGGTGGTTCTGTCGGCATTCAATTCCAGGATAAGACCTGGTAAGCCGCCATATTCCCCAGGTCCATTTTTAACGGGAATCTGGGGGGTAAACCAAGCGGTAATGAGTAGTTCCTTTCGCATTTCAATGTCGTCCATAGGGTCCTCATTGGTTTTGGACGAGTCCTGAGCTACTTGACCCTCCTCTTTTTCTTCTTCACGATCCCTTCTACGCGGGCGCCAAGCACTGATGTCGGTCGAGTCCAATTGCTTTATCGCAGTAGCTTTAATGGCTAGGTATTGCCCAATCTGTTTCGATTCTTTCCCTACTTGCCAATTCAACTGTGGAATGCTATCATTGATAAGAAATTCCTTTCCGAAGAACTCCCGCTCTTCCAAAATTTGTTGCGCCTCTAAATTCTTGTATTGAGCCCCTGGCGTAAAGCTTCCCATCATCATTCCAAAACCGCCCCCTCCTTGGCCCGTTTCCAGTTTTTCCTCTTCTTTATAAAGGGATTCTGTTCCGTTAAAAGTTAAAATAAAGGTTTTTTCCAGGTAGCTTTTCATACGTTCCATGATTTGCTTTTTCATGTCCTCGCTCATTTCACGGGAACCAAAACGATCCATGTCCACGGTCGTTTTAGACTCGTAATAAGCTTTACCACTTAGATTCTGGGCGCTTACAGAAGCAACTATTAAAAATGTCAAAAAGAAGAAAAAGTTTTTCATGAAGGTATTATTTAAATAAAGTACCAAAATACATATTTGATTTTGATTCCTTTTGACTTAAGAAAATCAATTTGGTTTTATTGACCTCCAATTTTTATACTGAAACTATTTCCGCCTTCTTTTTTCCTGCCATCACTTTGAAACTGCTCGTTCATTTCCTTCATCTTTTTCTCCATGATTTCCTTATATTCGGCATCGGTCACTTCTTTTCCTTTGGTAGGTTCCTTGATATCCACACCTTTTTCTGGGTTTAATATGATCTTATTACATAAGAGCGTTTCACTGCCATCGCTTACTTCCAAGATAAGTCCGGGAAGGCCACCATATTCCCCTGGCCCATTTTGAACAGGGATTTGAGGCGTGTACCAAGCAGTTACCGTGAAAGGTTCTTCGGTTTTGGTTTCAGAAGTTTCCCCTGTTTCAGAAGAGCTCTCTGCCATCATTACGGTTCTGGTAGAAGTATATGTAGCCTTAAAACAAGTATACTGACCTATATTTTTGGTTTCCTTCAACAATTGCCAATCCTTCTTTTCCAAAGCATCCTTAATTAAAAACTGTTTTCCAAACATTTCCACCGAATTGGCATATCGCTGCTCTGGAAGGTTTTTGTACAAGACATCATTTCCGCCAGATCCTGCGACCACGATTTTCATTCCGCCGCTTTCAATCACCGAATCATCGTCCAGTTTTTCCTCTTGTTTGTACTCCGACTCGGCTTCTGTAAAATGTAGTATAAAGTCTTTCTCCGATTGTTTTTTCAGCATAGCTAAAATCTGTTCTTTCATAGCATCATTTACGGTACTATCCAACTGAACGTCTAGTTTTCGCTGACTCTTATAATTGGCAATGCCTTGAATTTGTTGTGCTTGAAGGGAAAAGATTAAGAAAAAGGTAAAAATAGGTGTTAGTATTGTTGCTTTCATGAAATAAAATTTATGATTCACCTAAGGGACGATAATAAAAAGACTCCGTTACAAAGTAAGCGCTCTTTTTCGTAAATTGGCTTTTTATGAGGATTCTTTTTCTTTTATGCCTTTTTTCGCACTGTGCTTTTGCACAATCTTTTAATTTGGAGCAAAAAGCCGAATTGAACGCCGATCAATTTATTGGGTTCGATTCTTACAAACACATCTACTACATTAAAGATGACGTATTGCATAAAAAAGGGGACTTGGGAAATTTTGTATTTCGGGACTTTCAATTGGGACCCATTACTTCCGTAGACATCATTAACCCTTTGAATGTTGTGGTTTTTTATGCCCAAATGAATACGGTTGTTTTGTTGGACAACCGCCTTAATGAAACCGAACGTATCAATTTTAATGATTTGCCGAGCTTTCTCAATATCAGCATGGCTTTGAATGCTGGAAACAATAAGTTGTGGATCTTTAAAATCGATACCCAACAATTGGAGTTATACCACTATCGAAACCAATTGCAAACGGTAGTTTCACAACCGTTCAAGGGAATGGTACAATCGCATGCCAGTAACTTCAATGTTTGCTCCCTTCTTACAGAAAATTACATTCGAAAATTTAATGTCTACGGAAGCCTCCTTTTTGAAATCCCAAATGAAGGGATAGAAAAACTGTTTCTATACAATGAAATCCTTTGGGGAATTAAAGAAAATAAACTCTATAAAATAAGCCAAGAAGCCGTGAAGACGATTCCTTTTCCCTTGGAGGAAAAACCCATAAAAGACTTGCAGCTAACACAAGATTTCCTGTATATTTACGACGGTAAAACACTTTATACCTATACACTAACCCAACCTAAGCAGTAATACTTATGCACGTTGCCGTAGCAGGAAATATTGGCTCGGGAAAAACCACCCTCACCCGTTTATTGGCCAAACACTATAAATGGAAAGCACATTTTGAAGATGTGGAAGACAACCCCTATCTGGATGATTTTTACAACCAAATGGAACGTTGGTCCTTCAATCTTCAAATTTACTTTTTGAATAGCCGTTTCCGACAAATCATGGAAATTCATGAAAGTGGTAAAAATGTAATTCAAGACCGGACCATTTATGAGGACGCCCATATTTTTGCACCCAACCTGCACGCCATGGGACTCATGACCAATCGGGATTTTGAAAATTACCGTTCCCTTTTCGACTTAATGGAAAGTGTGACCCAAGGACCCGACCTTTTAATTTACCTACGAAGTTCCATCCCTAATTTAGTCAACCAAATTCACAAGAGAGGGAGGGAATATGAAAATTCCATCAGCATTGATTATCTAAGCCGTTTGAACGAGCGTTACGAAGCCTGGATTCACGATTACGACAAAGGAAATCTTTTGATTATTAATGTAGATAACATCAACTTTGTGGATAGCCCTGAAGATTTAGGGGAGGTTATCAATAAGATTGATGCCGAGCTTCACGGACTTTTTTAACACCTCTGTAAATAACTTGTAAAAAGAGGATTACTTTCATCAATTGGGTTATTTTTGCCCCTTTAAAAACCAAACACCTTAATTCATGAAAATTTTAAAACTTTTATCCCTTGCTGCAATGGTTGTCTTTTTTGTTTCCTGTTCAAAAGACGACGACGACGACAACAACACCGAGAATATTTCAGCAGATATCGTTGGTACTTGGACAGCAACCGATGTAGACTATTACGGGACAACAACCACTTCTGCCAATGGCATTACAACTGAGGCCGATTTTACAGGTGAGGGCTACGATATTAATTTCACTTTAACTTTTACGGAAAACCCCAATGAAATAACCAGTGTAGGCAGTTATAGCATTCTACTTACTACCACATTTAATGGACAGAACATCGAGCAAAATGTTGAAGATCTTACTTGGGACAGTACTGGCGATTGGTCTATTGATGGGACTACTTTAACTACAAATACATCAGGAAATGTAGGTGTTTCGGAGATTCAGGAATTAACTCAAAATTCGTTAATCCTTTACATTGAAAATACAGAGGAAATTACCGCTAACGGTGTGACAAGCACCTCAACTCAGTTTCTCACAGCAAAATTCACCCGTTAATTTCCCGCTCTTAAAATATCCAAAAGGCCCGAGACAAACATCGGGCCTTTTTTTATACCCAAAACTTAACGTTTCACTCACATTTACCAACGCCTATTATCCTTATTTTGTAAGCTACAGATATGGGTAAACTATACAACAACAAAAGATATCACCGCGATTTATCGTGGCTACGTTTCAATCATAGGGTATTGCAAGAAGCTAAAGACCCTAACAATCCACTATACGAACGGATTAAGTTTTTAGCCATTTTTTCTTCTAACCTAGATGAATTTTTTAAGGTTCGGGTGTCCGACATTCGCCAAATTAAAGAGGTAGAAAAACCGCTTCGGAAGAAACTCATTACCAAACCCAACAAAGTACTTCGTGAAATTAAGGCTCAAGTAGAGCTTCAGCAGGAAGAATTTGGACGTATTTTTTCAGAAGAGATTGTTCCCGAATTGAAGTCTGAAAACATTCATTTAATCGACTTTACCCAGTTTTCCAATGTTCAGAAGGAAATTACAAAAACCTACTTTCAGGAGGAGCTAAAAGCCAAAACGGAAGTTTCGATCCATCCCGTTTCTGGAAAGGAAAGTGTTTTTATTGAAAATGAACAACTGTACCTAGCGGCCCTTTTAAACAAAAGTGAATTTGTTCTGGTGAAAATTCCGGAGGAAGAAGATCGTTTCTTCTCTTTTCCGAAATACAACGGTAAACACTACATCACTTTTATAGATGACATCTTAAAATACAACCTGAAGCAGAATCCGCAAAGAGAGCATAACATTACTTTTTATTCGGTTAAAAAATCCCGGGATGCCGAATTGTATATCGACGATGAAATCTCTGGGAATTTAAAAGAGAAAATTGAAAAATCGCTCTCCAGAAGAGAAACAGGCCAAGCCACGCGACTGTTGGTCGATCATAAAATGCCAGTGACGTTTCAAGAGATTTTGAAAGCACGGCTAGACGTGTATCATTGCGATCTTATTATGGGAGGGACCTATCACAATTTCAAGGATTTTTTCAAATTTCCAAATCCGACAGAAAAACACCTTTCTGTAAAAGAGCTTCCACCGCTACCTCACCCTGAACTTTCCTTGGAGAATTCCCTATTCCAGACTATCAAAGAGAAAGACCGTTTACTTTATTTCCCTTATCAATCGTTTGAGCCCGTAATCAAGCTGCTAGAGGAAGCCGCAGAAGACCCTACGGTCACTACCATTAAAATAACGATTTATCGTGCCGCCGAAACTTCTCGCCTCAATGATGCTATTGCGAGAGCCTCCAAAAACGGAAAGGAAGTGGTTATTTTTATTGAGGTGAAAGCTCGTTTCGACGAAGAAAATAACTTAAAATGGGGAAAGACATTTGAAGAAAATGGTGCTAAGGTCATTTATAGCTTTCCTGCCATCAAGGTACATTCAAAAATTATGTACATAGAAAGGGAGGTTTCAGAAAAAACAGAACGCTACGCCTACATTTCCACAGGAAATTTTAATGAAAATACAGCGAAAGTATACACCGATTTTGGACTCATGACGGCACATCCAGATATTACGGAAGACATTAACAAGGTTTTTTTGGTGCTCGAAGGAAAAATGATCATTCCAAAAGCGGAAAAACTACTCGTCTCGCCCTTTAAAACCCGAGATGAATTTGAAAAATTGATTCAAAACGAAATTGCCTTTGCAAAAGCAGGTAAAGAAGCCTACATCATTGCTAAAATGAATAGTTTGGAGGATAAGAAAATGATCGATTTACTCTATAAAGCTAGTCATGCGGGTGTTAAAATACGCTTATTGGTTCGAGGTATTTGCTGCTTGGTTCCAGGTATTAAAGGTCAAAGTGAAAATATTTATGTAACGAGTATTTTAGATCGTTTTCTGGAGCATGCCCGGGTATATATCTTCGGAAATGACGGCAATGAAAAAATGTACATTGGATCGGCCGATTGGATGAAGCGTAATTTGAGTCACCGTATTGAAGTGGTAGCCCCCATCCTTGATACTGAAATCCATAAAACCATTAAAACCTTAATCGAGATTCAACTGAAGGACAACACCAAAGCCAGGGTGATCGATGTCCAACAAAAAAACGAGTATGTTCAAAACGGGAAACCTTCGTTACGTTCTCAAATTGAAACCTACCGCTATTTTGAAACATAAAAAAAGCCCGAAGAAAACTTCCGGCTTTTTTAATATATAACTTAGAAATATTTAGTTGTTGATTTCTTCTTCAACTTCTATCGTTCCATTTTCAACTTTTACTTCCGCATTTTTAAAAGCCTCCAGTTGTGCTTTTACTTCCGCTTCGGTTCCTTTAAAGGTTTTGGTTTCCGTGGTAGTTTCGCCTCCTTTAGTTGTTTCAATAGTTACGGTAGCAACGGTTTCTTCACCTTCCATACCCATTTCTACTTTCACTTCCTTGGATACTTCCTCCACTACTTTAGTTCCTTCTTCCGTGATGACCATTGTCTCACCTTCTGGGGTAGTTCCAGATACTTCAGAACCGTGTCCTCCCAAAATGGGTGCAATCACCAAACCTACCAAGCAGGTTAGTTTAATTAAGATATTCATGGAAGGTCCAGAAGTATCTTTAAAAGGATCCCCTACAGTATCTCCTGTTACTGCTGCTTTGTGAGCATCACTTCCTTTAAAAGTCATTTCCCCATTGATCTCTACACCTGCTTCAAAAGATTTTTTGGCGTTATCCCAAGCACCTCCAGCGTTATTCTGGAAAATAGCCCACATCACACCACTCACACAAACTCCAGCCATATACCCTCCAAGAGGTTCAGCACCAAAGATCAATCCAATAATAACGGGTGTAATGATGGTGATTAATCCCGGTAGGATCATTTCCTTTAAGGCAGCTTTGGTAGAAATCTCTACACACTTACCGTATTCTGGGGTTCCGGTTCCTTCCATAATTCCAGGAATTTCACGGAACTGACGACGTACTTCCTGTACCATTTCCATCGCGGCTTTTCCAACCGATTTCATCGCTAAGGCAGAGAATACCACCGGAATCATCCCTCCTACGAACAAGGCCGCTAATACATCCGCTTTAAAGATGTTAATTCCGTCGATTCCCGTAAAAGTTACATAAGCTGCAAATAAAGCCAATGCCGTAAGCGCTGCAGAAGCAATGGCAAAACCTTTTCCAACTGCTGCTGTGGTATTTCCTACAGAATCCAAGATATCGGTACGCTCACGAACGTGATCTTCCAATTCGCTCATTTCGGCAACCCCTCCTGCATTATCAGCGATAGGTCCGAAGGCATCAATTGCCAATTGCATAGCAGTTGTAGCCATCATCGCAGAAGCCGCTAGAGCCACTCCGTAGAATCCTGCCAATTCATAAGAACCGTAAATAGCAGCTGCAAACAATAACACACTCCAGAAGGTAGACTTCATCCCAACGGCAAGACCTGCAATAATGTTGGTGGCCGCACCCGTAGAAGAATTCTGAACGATATCCAAAACAGGTTTTTTACCTAAACTGGTATAATGTGCCGTTACAAAAGAAATTAAAGCTCCTACAGCAAGCCCGATACAGGCTGAGAAAAATACATTCATAGAGGATACCATTTTATACCCTTCTCCAAAGAATTTCATGTTCATTTCGGAAGGAAGCATCCATTTAATCAAGAAATAACTTGCTGCCAAAGTAAGAATGATGGCCGCCCAGTTCCCCATATCCAATGCTTTCTGAACCTGTGGTTCTTTAGCATCGTTGTTTTTTATACTTACTAAAAAGGTTCCCAAAATAGAAGCCAATACACCTACCCCGGCAATGACCAAAGGAAGGAGGATGGGACCCATTCCGTTGAAACTTTCACTCACCATGCCATTATCGGCCATATCCTTGATAATGTAGTTTCCAAGTACCATGGAAGCTAAAACCGTGGCTACATAAGAACCAAAAAGGTCGGCTCCCATACCCGCAACATCTCCTACGTTATCTCCTACGTTATCGGCGATAGTCGCTGGGTTACGAGGATCATCCTCTGGAATTCCTGCTTCTACCTTTCCTACTAAATCTGCACCTACGTCGGCTGCTTTGGTATAAATTCCACCGCCTACACGGGCAAACAATGCAATACTTTCAGCACCCAAAGAGAATCCCGCTAGGGCTTCTAGTACTACAGTCATTTCGTTATAAAAATTACCACCTTCGGTAAGGAATTGTCCCATAAAGAACATAAAGAACAAACTTAAACCTAGAACTGCCAAACCGGCCACCCCAAGTCCCATTACTGTTCCACCACCAAAAGAAACTTTTAAGGCTTGTGGCAAACTGGTTTTGGCTGCTTCTGCAGTACGGGCATTTGCTTCCGTAGCCACACGCATACCAATATTACCTGCTAATGCTGAAAAAATAGCCCCAAAAATAAAAGCGGGAACAATCATCCAACTAGTGGTATCTACAATAGTAGAAATAACATATAACAATACTGCCGCGATAATGGCAAAGATGAGAAGCAATCGGTATTCTGCATTTAAAAAGGCCAAGGCCCCTTCCTTAATACTTTTTGAAATAGATTGCATGCGCTCACTTCCGGCAGCTTGTTTTTTTACCCAGCTCATTTTAACGAGCATGAATAACAAACCTAGCACAGCAAGGGCGATAGGAACGTAAATAATGTTTTGTTCTAACATAGTTAAGTTATTTAGTAAAACTTTTCAATTTTGCGGTTGCAAAAGTAGTAAAATTGATTGGTTATGGAAATTATTAATTAAGAAGAATTTAAAACGAAAACCCGAATACGCCCGTAACGCCAAAACGCCTAGCCTCAGGATTGTCCAAATAATTCCCTCGAAAGTTGAAATCGATTCTGAATATCTTAAAGATATTTCCTACCCCCACGCTCCATTCCCAGTAAATATCCTCGGGTGCCGTATAAATTACCGGATTCCCCATAGGATCCACATTCAAAGCCTGATTGGCTTCAGAAATTTGCCCATATACTGCTCGAAACCCTACGACTTCTCTTAAATTTAATTTTCGAATTCCAGGAATGCGCCCAAAAATCCTTCCGCCGAAATTATGCTGCATATGGAAAGACACATAGGTATCGCTTACGAATTCATAAAAATCCAACTGATTGAAGGTGTTATAGATACTGAAAAGGGTTTGGTTTCCAGGGATCGGACTTAACAATCCTAACGGCACCTCTCCATAGATCTTTCCTGCTTCAATGGTGGTTAACATTCTTCCGAAGCCTCCAATATTCCAAGGCTGCGTATACAAACCTTGCACTTTTTGGTATTCGAAATCACCGCCCAATACATCTTTTAGTCCATTTGTAAAGCTGGCAAAGAATATAGGAAAGTCATCGTTCACTACTTTTTGCTCTACGCCATAGCCAATGGTTTTCCGCCCGGGTGTATAATTAAGGCTCAAATCGATTTCGGGTTGTTTGAGTTCCGATTGGATGGTTCCGTTTTCATCAATATAACTCAGGCTGAACGTATCGGTTGCCGATCGCAGGGTTCTATAGGCCGCCGTTATCCTAAAAATAAAATTTTTGGCAGGTTCCATTTCAAAGCCTATAGTACTTAAATTGAGATTCGTCAATTTGTCGTTGGCACCCACGGTGATAAGAGAAGATGACGCCAAATTTCTTCCCAGCACATCGGTACTGGAGGTTAAGCTCGCTCCGGTTTGTTCCACATCCCGCCGATTTCCCCCAAAAATGATCAATCGGGTTTTACGGTCCAGCAAAGCTTTTCCTGAAATGCCATATTTAAACTTATTGTCCCTAAAACCATAGGCCATAAATCCTTCCAATCGCCAGGGATCGTTTTGCCCAAAGTAGGTCCTTCCCCCTGCACGAACACGAATTCCTTCCGCTTCGTTAAATCCGAAGGTGGAAAAAATAGGTCCAAAATCGAAATTATCGAATTCATAATAGCCAGAAGCCAGTGTTGCCCCTAGATTGTAAAGAGTTTTAAAACGAGGTACTGTTTTTAAGGTATCTAGCATTTTATAAACCCCTTCTTCATCTTTACTAAGCGGTTCCATTCTACGCTCGTTCCAAAAATCATCCGATCGATTATAGACTTGCTCTTGATAGGGGTCTAACTGAGCTTTGTAAAATTCTTTTCCTTTTTCCTTATCAAATTCGTAGTTGTCGTATAGGGTGGTACGTTTACCATAAACCCCGCGGGCGCCTTCTTTTTTCCGAAGACTGAAATCGCTCATAAAATAATCGCGGGTGATCAAGAAAATGGAGTCGTTCAAAACTTCAAATTCCTGTTCAATATAGACATCACGAACCCAGTTAAGATTGGCACTTTTGGACGCCTGAAGGTTGATTTCCTTAATGGCCCAAGTAGAATCGTTTACCCAAAAGTCGCCCTTGAAGGTGAGTTCATTTTTCCGCCTGGGATAATAAATGATATTGTAGCACCATTTGTTGTCGCGAAAGGCGCTATCCAGTAGCACATAGTTATAAACATCAATTCCTGTAGTAGATAGCGGACTTGTAAAGGCCTTATCAAAAAACTTCAGGTAATTATCGTACACGTTGTAATCACTGTACAAGTCTTTTACGAAGGCAATCAAAGACTGGTTATTCTCAAAACCAGACGCTTTATTTCCTTGCAGCACTTCTTTTTCTTCATTGAGGTTATTATCCCCGTAAATTTCAGAATAAGCTTCATTAACGAAAATAGGTAAGTACGTATTCCCAGTGATATTTGAGGTATCCACTTGATCGAACACAAACTCCATTCCTTTAAAAATCTTACTTTTTATCAAGGCAGAGTCGATGGTATTCAAGTCGAATTCCAGTTTTTCGTATTTATCGTATTGGTATTGCTTAAACTTTTTAACACCGTTTTCCCGACGATTCTCCCAGATTTTCCGAAGGATATCAATAGCTGGGTTGTTCTTCTTAGAAGTTTTTCCTGAAAAAACTACCACTTCATTGAGAGCTTCCACTTCTTCCTTAAGCACAATCTCAAGATTGTAGTTTACTTTTTTAGGGAGCGGAAAGTCTTTCATTTCATAACCCACAAAGGAAATCCAAAGTGCCTGATGGTTTTCGTCGCTTTCCAAATAGAATCGGCCATTTTCATCGGTAATGGTACCCTCGTTGGAATCTTTAAAAATTACATTCGCGAAGGCAACCGGCTCTCCAAATTCATCTTTTACTTCACCGCTTGCTTTTGTTTGCGCCACTAGGGCTGAAGCAATCAATAAGAGAAATAGGAATGCTAGTTGCTTCATTGCAATTTTAGGTTCGTGAATTGGGAATCGGGAATATCGGGAAAAAGTAAGACTTAGTCCTTGTATAATACTTTTTTAACAGCTTTTATAACATCTTCACTATTGGGCAACCATTCCTCCAATAAAACAGGAGAATAGGGCGCTGGGGTATCGGCTGTATTAAGTTTTACAATAGGGGCATCTAGATAGTCGAAAGCTTGAGATTGCACCTGATATGTAATTTCGGTCGCCACATTTCCAAAGGGCCATGCTTCTTCCAAGATGACCAATCGGTTGGTTTTCTTCACACTTTCCAAAATGGTTTTGTGGTCCATAGGGCGTACGGTACGAAGGTCTATGATTTCACACTCAATCCCTTCTTCCGCTAATTTTTCGGCAGCAGCATAGGCTTCCTTAATAATTTTTCCGAAGGAAACAACGGTAACATCTTTTCCTTCCCTTTTAATATCTGCTACCCCCAAAGGAATTAAGTACTCTCCCTCTGGCACCTCTCCCTTATCACCATACATTTGTTCACTTTCCATGAAAATCACGGGATCGTCATCACGAATGGCACTTTTCAATAATCCCTTTGCATCGGCTGGATTGCTAGGCACCACCACTTTTAGACCCGGACAGTTGGCAAACCAACTCTCAAAAGCTTGCGAATGGGTCGCTGCCAATTGGCCTGCAGATGCGGTTGGTCCTCGAAAAACGATAGGACAATTAAACTGTCCACCACTCATTTGGCGGATTTTAGCCGCATTGTTAATAATTTGATCAATCCCTACCAAAGAGAAGTTAAACGTCATGAATTCGATGATAGGACGGTTTCCATTCATCGCACTTCCTACCCCAATCCCGGCAAAACCCAATTCGGAGATGGGAGTATCGATGACCCTTTTAGGGCCAAACTCATCCAACATCCCTTTACTAGCCTTGTAAGCACCGTTGTATTCGGCAACCTCTTCGCCCATTAAATAAATACTTTCGTCGCGACGCATTTCTTCGGTCATCGCTTCACAAACAGCTTCTCTAAATTGTATGGTTTTCATGCTCTAAATTCAAAAAGGATTACCCTGAAAAAATTTCAGGAAGACAAAAATAATACTATTTGAAAAGTTCTTCACACTTTTTAGAAAAATTCTAAAATTTTATTATGCATGCATAGGAAAATTGATTAGATTGTCGTATCTTCGTAGCCCAAATCAGAACGATCAAAAAATAAAAAATTACTTCATGAAAATTTTAGTGTGTATAAGTCACGTGCCAGACACGACTTCTAAGATCAACTTCACGGAAGGAGACACCCAGTTTGACACCAATGGTGTTCAATTTGTCATTAACCCAAATGATGAATTTGGCCTTACCCGAGCCATGTGGTTCAAGGAAAAACAAGGCGCTTCGGTACATGTAGTGAATGTAGGAGGCCCTGAAACCGAACCTACGTTACGCAAAGCTTTAGCCATAGGGGCCGATGAAGCTATTCGGGTAAATACCCCTGCCACTGATGGGTTTTCCGTAGCGAAACAACTAGCACAGGTAGTGAAAGAGGGTGGGTATGACCTGGTCATTGCCGGACGTGAATCGATTGATTATAACGGGGGCATGGTTCCTGGGATGCTTGCCAAAATTACAGGAGCCCACTTTGTGAACACCTGCATAAGCCTTGAGGTTGAAGGGACTGAAGTAACAGCTATCCGTGAAATAGATGGCGGAAAGGAAACCCTTAAAACTTCGCTTCCTTTGGTGGTAGGCGGACAAAAAGGATTGGTTGAGGAAAGCGATCTTCGTATCCCCAATATGCGCGGTATTATGCAAGCCCGTTCCAAACCCCTACATGTGAAAGAACCTGCAGAAGCTTCCGCAGAAACTTCCGTTAGCAAATTTGAAAAGCCAGCTCCCAAAGGAGATGTAAAACTGGTAGACAATGTAGATGATCTCGTAAACCTATTACACAACGAAGCAAAAGTAATTTAAGATATGTCAGTACTCGTATATACAGAATCCGAACAAGGAAAATTCAAAAAAATAGCGCAAGAAGCTGTTTCTTACGCCAAAGGCATTGCCGATATGATGGGCACAACGGTTACCGCCGTTTCCGTGAATGGTGAAGACACCGCCTCTTTAGGAAACTATGGTGCTTCAAAAGTTTTGGAGGTAAATAACGATGCCTTGAAAAACTTCAATGCGGAAGCCTATGCCGATGTGGTGGCCAAAGCAGCACAACAAGAAGGGGCTCAAGTAGTGGTGCTTTCTTCAAGTGCCAATGGAAAATACATGGCTCCTTTAGTAGCCGTAAGCCTAGAAGCAGGATATGTTCCTAATGTTACAGGACTTCCCGAAAGCACCGACCCATTTAAAGTAAAACAAAGTGTGTTTACCAACAAAGCCTTTGCCGTTACTGAAATTAATACTCCTGTAAAAGTGATTGGTTTGGCCAAAAATGCTTACGGAGTGAAAGAAAATGATACCAGCGCCACCACAGAGGCGTTTTCACCAGAATTCAGCAAAGGCGAAATAGAAGTTGTATCTGTGGACAAAGCCACCGATAAAGTTACTATTGCGGATGCTGAAGTGGTGGTGTCGGGAGGACGTGGCCTAAAAGGTCCCGAAAACTGGGGAATGATTGAAGACCTTGCGAATGTTTTGGGAGCAGCAACCGCCTGTTCCAAACCGGTAAGCGATATGGGATGGAGACCTCATAGCGAACACGTAGGCCAAACGGGAAAACCAGTAGCCTCCAATTTATATATTGCTATTGGTATTAGTGGAGCCATTCAACATTTGGCAGGAATCAACGCTTCCAAAGTGAAGGTGGTAATCAATAACGATCCGGAAGCACCTTTCTTCAAAGCAGCAGATTATGGTATTGTAGGCGATGCTTTTGAGGTTGTTCCACAGTTGGTAGAAAAATTAAAAGAGTTTAAGTCACAAAACGCATAATTTTTGTTAATTTGTGCCTTCACAAAAGGGCTGTTCAAAATAAGGTGGGTCCTTATTTTGAACAGCTTTTTTTAATGAAAGGGAATGAGTTTAGTTAGACTTAACATTAAAGGAATATCTTATAGCCAAACACAAAATGGCGCTTACGCACTCATCCTCAGCGAAGAAGATGGCGAAAGAAAACTTCCTATCGTCATAGGGGCTTTTGAAGCACAATCCATTGCCATTGCACTGGAAAAAGAAATTAAACCCCCAAGACCCTTAACACACGACTTGTTTAAAAATTTTGCCGATCGGTATCAAATTATGGTAAAACAAGTCATCATCCATAAATTGGTGGATGGGGTTTTTTATTCCAGTATTATTTCCGAAAGGGACGGTCTAGAAGAAATTATTGATGCCCGTACCAGTGATGCCATTGCCTTAGCGCTTCGCTTCAATGCACCTATCTTTACCTATAAAGGCATTTTGGACAAAGCTGGAATATATCTAAAAACACAGCCCAAAGAAGAAAAAATATCGGATGAAGAGGAAGCTGTGATTGAAAAACTTATTACTGGGGAGGATCAGGAATCCAAAAAGAAAACCTCCAAAAACTATAGCAAACACACCCTCAAGGAATTGAACAAGATGCTGGATGAAGCTGTAGCCAATGAAGACTATGAAAAAGCGGCCAGTATTCGTGATGAGATTTCCAAACGCGAAAAATAACCTATGCGCCTAATTTTATTCCTACTTGCCTTTTCTTTTTTACAAGTAGCAGGTTTTTCACAAAACATTGAAAAAGACTGGGTGTTTTCCAGTATTGAAAACAAACAAGGAACTTCTATTGTTCCTACTTACCCAGACGAAGATGTCTTTCAACTTGAAGAGGGTTCTTTTTATTATTCGCTAAAAGCCAAAGACAATCTTGAAGCCTCTGGTGACTATCTATTTCAGAATAACCTCTTGGTCTTTTTTTACAATCAGCCTACAGACACTATTAGAAGGTATCGGGTAACGACCCTTACCGACAGCACTTTGAGTTTTTCAGAAAGCAACATCACCTATTCTTTCAAGTCTTCGGAAATTCTGGATCGTACCTCCCAAGTAGAAACGCAACCAGAAGAAGAAAGCACCTCGGCCATTGCGTTAGATCCTGGCCAGGGAGTGGGACTTACCCTCAACGGATTGGCGCGCGGTATTCTAGGAATGGTTTTCTTATTGTTGGTTTGTTACTTATTAAGTAGCAATCGAAGAAAAATTAATTGGCGCTTGGTGTTTACCGGATTAGCCATGCAAATAATTTTTGCCATTTTAGTATTGAAAGTAGATTTTGTAGCCAAAACTTTCGATTGGATTTCTGAAAAAGTGGTAACCTTCCTCAATTTCAGTGAAAAGGGTGCCGAATTTCTATTTGGCGGATTGGTCACCGATATGAATACTTTCGGCTATATTTTTGCTTTCAAGGTACTGCCAACAATTGTGTTTTTCTCGGCCTTCACTTCCCTATTATATTATTTAGGAATTCTTCAGAAAATTGTAAAAGCCTTTGCATGGATTATGAGCAGGACCATGCACCTTTCTGGGGCTGAAAGTCTGGCAGCAGCGGCCAATATTTTTATCGGTCAAACAGAAGCCCCTTTAGTGGTAAAGCCCTATTTGGACAAAATGACCAAAAGTGAAATGCTTTGTCTTATGGTAGGGGGAATGGCAACCATAGCAGGAGGTGTTTTAGCTGCCTACATTGCTTTTCTAGGCGGAGAAAGCGAAGCCCAAAAAATTATTTTTGCGAAGCACTTATTAACCGCCTCTATTATGTCGGCTCCCGCTGCGATTATCATCGCTAAAATGCTCTATCCTGAAACCGAAGAAGTAGACCGGAAACTGGATATTTCAAAAGATAAAATAGGAACCAACATACTCGATGCTATTTCCCGCGGGACTACTGAAGGGCTCAAATTAGCCGTGAATGTTGGCGCCATGCTATTGGTTTTTACGGCTTTAATTGCTGTATTTAACTGGATTACGGTCGATTGGATTGGAGGTCCTACAGGACTGAACGATAAAATTGCCATTGCCACCGATGGACGGTACAATGGATTATCCCTTCAGTATATTTTAGGAAACTTATTTGCTCCAGTGGCTTGGCTCATTGGAGTTCCCAGTGAAGATATTGTTGCCGTAGGACAGCTTTTAGGGGAGAAAACGATCCTAAATGAATTTTTTGCTTATGCCTCGTTAAGTGACCTGAAAAATACCGGAGTCTTAACCAATTACCGTTCGGTCGTCATCGCTACCTACACCCTTTGTGGCTTTGCCAATTTTGCCTCCATTGGCATACAAATTGGCGGCATTGGGGTTTTAGCACCCTCGCAAAGAGCCACCCTGGCTCGGTTTGGAATTAAGGCCCTTATTGGAGGTACGGTCGCTGCACTATTAACCGCTACGATTGCAGGGATGTTAATTGGTTAATAACTATTTATAACTGAAATACATTAGCATTTTTATAAAGTCGTTTACTTTATTACATTTACCGCAAATCCTTATTGTGAATTATGAAGCAGTATCATGAACTCGTGAAACATGTTATGGAAAACGGTGCCGTTAAGCAAGACCGAACCGGAACGGGAACAAAAAGTGTTTTTGGATATCAAATGCGGTTTGATCTTAGTGAAGGCTTCCCCATGGTGACCACTAAAAAATTACATTTAAAGTCCATTATTTACGAATTATTATGGTTTCTGAAAGGAGATACCAATATTGAATACCTCCAAGAAAACGGGGTACGAATATGGAATGAATGGGCCGATGAAAAAGGTAATTTGGGACCTGTTTATGGACATCAGTGGCGCAATTGGAATAGTGAAGAAATTGATCAGATTACTGAAATTGTAGAGACACTAAAAAAGAATCCCGACAGTCGAAGAATGTTGGTGAGTGCCTGGAATCCTTCGGTTTTGCCAGATACATCGATTTCCTTTTCTGAAAATGTAGCGCAAGGAAAAGCGGCTCTTCCCCCATGTCATGCTTTTTTTCAGTTTTACGTGGCCAACGGGAAACTATCCTGCCAATTATACCAACGAAGTGCCGATATATTTTTAGGCGTTCCCTTCAATATTGCTTCTTATGCCCTATTGACCCTGATGATGGCCCAAGTCTGTGGTTACGAGGCAGGAGACTTTATCCATACCTTTGGAGATGCCCATATCTACAGCAACCACATGGAACAATTGGAGCTTCAATTATCCCGGGAACCCAGACCTTTGCCAAAAATGTTGCTAAATCCCGAAGTTAAAGATATATTTGGCTTCAATTTTGATGACTTTACCTTAGTGGATTACAACCCACATCCACATATTAAAGGTGCGGTTGCTATTTAAAAACAAATCTTTTACCTATGAAAAAATTATTGGTTCTTATCCTACTTATATCCTTCAGCAAAGGCTTTTCCCAAGAATGGGGAACCGTAAATAAAAACAGTGTAACCATGAAAGAGGTTGCGCCAGTATGGCCTGGTTGCGAGGCAAATTCTGGAGCAGGCATTGATGCCTGTTTCAAACAAAAATTAGCCCAACACATCGGTAAAAATTTTAAGTATCCTGCCGAAGCTTATAAAAATAATGAGCAAGGAAAAGTTATTGTAGAGTTTTTTATAGACGAGCAAGGAATGGTTGATATTAAAAGTGTTTCTGGCGGGAGCAAATCCCTTCAGGAAGAAGCCAAAAGAAATATTGGTCTTATACCAAAAATGGCAAAACCAGGAATGCTCGCCGGAAAGCCAAAAGCTATTAAATACACCGTCCCTTTAACTTTTAAAACAGGGAAATAAATGAAACTACTTTTCTCGGGCCTTTTGCTGGCGTGTTGTTTTCTAGGAACCGCACAACAGGTAAATCTTGAAAATTGCAATCTTGCCAGTAATCTTGCCGCAAGAAGTAGTTGCCTAAAAGGGTCTGTGGAAAGCCTTCTATATCAAGAACTTCTAAAAGTTGCAGACAGTACCCGGAATACCCAAACCCTCGGTTTAGATTTGTTTGTAGATGGTATTGGTAATATCTATGTAGACTCTGTCATCCCTTCAGAAAAGAAACCTCTGGTCGAAAAGGTCATTCAAGGCATTAAACCTTTAAGCTCTTATAAAAACTATAAAGGCGAATTGCTTCAAGATGCTATTAGGATAGACCTTGAAGTATTTCCCCCAAAAAAATCTATAAGCGTAAGCGAGGAAGATGCTGAAATAGCCAATATGCTGAAAGGAAATAGTAAAAAAGACACTCTTTCCCAAGATAGCCCAAAAGAAAAAAAGGATTATGTCCCCTTTGCGGTCATCGAGAATGTCCCTGTATATCCAGGTTGTTACCAAGGTACCAATGAAGAGCTAAAATCCTGCATGAGCCTAAACATTCAACGGCATGTGGTAAACAATTTTAACATGGCACTTGCTAACTCCCTTAATTTACCGGACGGCACCCAGAGGATCTCGGTACAATTTAAGATTGACCGATTCGGGTTCGTAACCAATATCCGGGCTCGGGCAAGTAGACCTGAACTAGAAAAAGAGGCCGTACGTGTTGTAGGCACCCTTCCCAGAATGATGCCCGGGAAACAATTTGGGAAAGAAGTTGGGGTTTTATATGCACTTCCCATCTTGTTTAAAGTGGAAGGAAATCCCAAAAAGACTCCTCGAAAAAAGAAACGAAAACGAAGAGGATAAAATTTTTAAGACTAAATATTCTTTAAAAGCAATTCTATCTCTTCAGGCTTATTATAAAAATGAAAGCTTATTCGTAATCCCTTTCCGCGAGCAGATACAATGATATTATTTTTACGAAGGTGTTGGAGTAATTTTTCATCACCTTTTATGTTAAATATGGTAGAGTGATTCTTCCTTTCTGAAATTTCAATCGGCAAAAGACTTAATGCTCTAAATCGTTCATGCGCCCATGAAGAGAATTCCTGTAAGTATGTTTCAACCGACTCCATTCCAATTTTTTCCAGTAGTTCAATAGATTGCGCCAAAGTACCATAGTTTAAAGTATCTTGATGTCCTGGCTCCATCTTTCCTATGATATTGATTTTGTCTCTGTTTCCAAAAACCGCATCCGCACTGTTAAATCCAATGGTATTGGGAAAAAGTTTTTTATCCAAACCGTCTTTCAACAAGAAAAAACCATTTCCATAGCCCCCCAGCATCCACTTGTAACTACTCGCTCCAACGATATCGAAGGCACTTTCAGAAAAATGAAACCGTTCTGTCCCAAAGTACTGTGTCCCATCGGCAATAAAGAGGGTTTCAGGATACTGGTTCTTTAATTCTTTCAGGAATGTTAGATCTACTTTTATTCCTGTGATATACTGAACGATACTACATAGGAAAACATCTGGACGGTGTTTTGCAAAAGCGGCTTCAATATTTGTTTCCAAGTTTTCATTCAAATCGGCATAGCACACCTCAAAATCACGAAACTCCACGGGCCAATTTACTGAAGGATAATCGCCTTCAATCATTAAAATTTTTTGATTTTTGGGAAGCCCTTCCATTAAAATGTTTAATCCAATGGAAAAATTAGGCACCAAAGCCACTCGTTCTTTTTCAGTAGAGAAAAATCTCGCTACCGTTTCCTTAATTTCCCAAATGTGTGTTTTATGTTGATCCCTAAACATACTCGCTTCCTGCAATAAGGCTTTATCATGCTGCTCACGCCACGCGACCACAGAAGCCGGCAGGAGTCCGCTAGAGGCCGTATTTAAATAGGTATAATGATTAAGAACAGGAAACTCTTGGGTAAAATCTAGATTTGAATTCATAAAGTGGTTAAAATTGGGTAATTTTACGAATAGCTAAAAGTAACCTTATGTTTTCAAAAAGCAAAACTTCCGAGAGAATAGACGCCGAACAACGGGAACAATACGATTATGCCCGCCGTCGTGTAAAACAGAAAAAAAGATTGATGCAACATTTTATCTTTTTCCTGGCGGGATCCATTCTTCTTATTATCATTAACCCAGTCTTAGGCATTGGGAAAGATTTTTTTATTCAAAATTGGTTTGCTTGGGCCATATTGGTTTGGGCACTTTTCTTTTTGGTGCATGTATTCAATGTTTTTATACTGAATAAGTTCATGGGCAAGGAGTGGGAAAATCAACAAGTTGAAAAACTCAAGGCCAAACAGGAAGCACGCATTCGGGAATTGGAGAAAGACGTTACTAAAGAAGTACTAAGTGCCGAAGTAAAAAAAAAGAAAGCACAGGACCAACAGCAAACACCGGGAGCATTATGATTACCATGATTGCCGCGGCAGGGGAGCACAACGAGTTGGGATTGGAAAACGACTTGGTTTGGCATTTACCCGATGATTTCAAACGTTTTAAACAACTCACTACAGGCCATCATATTATTATGGGGCGCAAGACTTTTGAAAGTTTCCCCAAACCTTTACCCAATAGGGTTCATATTGTCATCACCCGAAATAAAAACTACCAAAAAGAGGGCGCCGTCGTGGTTTCCAGTATGGAAGAAGCCTTGAAAAAAGCCGCTGGAGACCCGCAACCTTTTATTATTGGAGGTGGGGAAATCTATGCCTTAGGCATGCCTTTTGCCCATAAAATTGAACTTACCCGAGTACATGGCACTTTTAAGGCAGATACCTTTTTCCCTACCATTCCGTTAGACGATTGGAAACTTATTGAAGAAAAACACCATGAAAAAGATGATACGCACAACTTCCCTTTTACCTACCAAACGTATGTAAGAAAATGAATCCGTTGATGCTTCAAATAGGTAAGGATCACGGTCTTTCCTTTAAACAAGCATCTCCCTTGGCTGGAGGGGATATTAATGAGGTTTTCAAGGTAATTGCTTCAGAAGGTGATTTTGTCATTAAACGGAATGCCTACAAATCTCTTCCGGGTATGTTTGAAGCAGAATCGAAAGGGCTTCAGTTGCTTCAGTCCACAAACACTTTTGTCATTCCGGAGGTGTTGGGCGTAGGGCAAATAGAAGATTACGGTTATTTATTATTAGCTTTTCTGCCTTCTGGTAAACCCGCTCAAAATTTTTGGGAGAAATTCGGAACCCATCTTGCACATCTTCATAAGAACAGTCAGTCCCATTTTGGATTGGATTACGACAACTTCATTGGGAGTCTTCCGCAGTACAATACGGCATGGGAAACCGCTTCAACATTTTACATCCATCAGCGGCTAGAACCACAACTGAAATGGGCGCACGATCATGGGTATCCTTTTTCATCTTTGAATTCCTTTTACAAAAATATTGCCAAGGATATCCCCAAAGAAGCTTCCTCACTGGTACACGGGGATCTTTGGAACGGAAATTATTTAGTTACTAAAAACGGGACTCCAGCACTCATAGATCCTGCGGTAGCCTATGCCCCACGGGAAATGGATTTGGCCATGATGCAATTATTTGGAGGCTTTCCAGAAGCAACTTTTAATACCTATCAAGAAGTATTTCCGTTGGAACCGGGATGGAAAAAGAGGGTTCCCCTATGGCAACTCTACTACCTTCTAGTACACCTCAACCTGTTTGGAAAGGGGTATTACCCATCGGTTAAAAAAATAATACAGCAGTTTTCTTAAAGGAAAATCCTATTTTTGCAAGAACCAAAACACAATACATGAAAGCATACGTTTTTCCAGGACAAGGTGCCCAATTTACCGGAATGGGGCAAGATTTATACGAAGCATCCTCAAAAGCAAAAGATTTATTTCATCATGCCAATGAAGTTTTAGGCTTCGACATTACTAAAATCATGTTTGAAGGATCGGCAGAAGAACTAAAGCAAACCAAAGTAACACAACCCGCCATCTTTTTACATTCTACCATCTTAGCGGAAGTATTGGGAGCTAGCTTTCAACCCGATATGGTTGCGGGACATTCCCTTGGGGAGATTTCGGCCTTGGTTGCCAATCGAACCTTAGCTTTTAGCGACGGACTTCAATTAGTCTACAAACGTGCCCTTGCGATGCAACATGCCTGCGAACAAACCCCTTCTACTATGGCTGCTGTACTAGGCTTAGAAGATAAAGTGGTGGAAGATATCTGTTCTGACACCCCTGGTATTGTTGTAGCAGCAAATTACAATTGTCCTGGGCAATTGGTGATTTCTGGAGATATCAATGCCGTAAATGCAGCTTGCGAAGCTTTAAAAGATGCCGGAGCCAGACGTGCTTTGATTCTTCCTGTGGGAGGTGCTTTTCACAGCCCATTGATGGAGCCTGCCCGTGAAGAGTTGGCTACAGCCATTGAAGCTACTCAATTTACAGCACCCGCTTGCCCTATTTATCAAAATGTGAGTACTACCGCGGTCACCAATCCTAGCGAAATAAAGAAAAACCTTATTGAGCAATTGACTGCTCCCGTAAAATGGACGCAAAGTGTGCAACACATGATTGCCGACGGCGCTACTACCTTCATCGAAGTAGGTCCCGGCAATGTATTACAGGGGTTGGTGAAAAAAATTGATCGGGAAATGGAAACCCAAAAAGCCGAAATCTAATTCCTGCAAAACAAATTTAGGGAGTAAACTTTTATCGGATTTGCCCAAATGTGATTTTCCATGCTTTAAGTTCGTTAAAAATTTAAGCGTATGGAAAGGTCTATCACAACATCAGGAAATCCATTTTCAGGAGTACACAAAGGAAACTTCAGTGTTCGGAAATTTTTGGTCACGATCAAGCAAAGTTTCTTCCAACTCCCTTCAGAAACACCTAGCAATAAAAATTCCAAGGAATTCGACAGTGAAACGTCTATAAAAAAGATTTCAGAAAGCATCCATGTTTCAGAAGCCATTATTGAAAGCGTACTGGCAAGACTCACTACTTTTGAAAAGGAAAGAAAGTACCTACGCCAAGAAGTCAACCTCAATGATTTAGCTAAATCCTTAGGCACCAATCACGCTTATTTGTCGAGGATTATCAACCATGTAAAAGGCAAATCCTTTAAAAAATACCTCAACGATTTACGGCTGGAGTATGCTTACATCGATCTGCAAACCGACCTTACCAAAAGAAGGTATACCATTGAAGCCATTGCCTTTGAAAACGGATTTAAAAGTGCCGAAAGCTTTTCAAGAAAATTTAAACAGCATTATGGCGAATACCCTTCCCAATTTCTTCGGAAGTTAAAAGAAAGTGCTTAAAGAGCCCTATTCACGGTAATCTGTAAAGGATTTTAGCTTTACTGAAACGGAAGCTTTAGTAGGTTCATTGGATAGCACTTTCATTTCAGTCATAAAATAGGAAGGTACTGCAGCACAGGTTTGACGCTCTTCTTGGGAAATGGATGGTCTGTTTTCCATGCATTCGGTAAATTGATTTCCCTGAAAAACCGCTTCAAATTCAGTTTCATTAAATTTTTTGATATAAATGGTTCCAGAAAACATAAGCGATCTTGTGTATGCCCTGGTATCCATGAAGAGAATATCAAAGGTGTTTTTCTTCGGTAACTGTGTTGAATTGTACTGAATACTTTCCGTATCCTCTACCGCTTCCACAAGTGGATTCAACAAAGCTTCCAATTTAGCTTCTGCCTCTTGTGCGGTAATTTTTCCTTCCATAAGTTGTTGTGAAATTATCTTGGCTTGTGTCCCTACATCCTTTCCCTTTTCGTTCAGTCTTTTACCATCTTCCGACGCTTTTTCGACATTTACATTGTTTAATTGCTTTCGTTCAAAATCCATTTCATCTTTATTTTGTTGCATCAAACTGTAACCAACCATGACACTGTCTTTGGGTTCAATAGGAAATGGGCAGCCTTTCAAAAACTCCACCGCAATGGAAAGCACATTACTTTCCGGCATGCGCGTTCCATCTTGCGCTTTAGCTTCCTGCATATCCTTTTCTGAAATATATAATGTGAAACTCTTGTCATAAAGCGATGCTTCAATCACTTCGCAAGAATTAAAGGAAACCTGATTGTAATTCACGGTATTTTGGGAAATACAAAACACTGAAAATAAAAAGAGGGTAAGGCGAAAAAATACGGATGGAAATTTCATAGTTGTTGTTATTGATTTTGAATAAAACTTTCAATTTTCTGAAGTCTTTCTTCTTGTTTTTTTAAGGTTTCTTTTAATTGACGGTTTTCTTTTTCCAATTCAATTACATACAGAAAGAGTTCTTCAATTTTTTCAAGGTTTTTTACGGAAGTTTCCCCCAAGTTAATGGTCATTCCCTGCTGCTTCACTTCTGCAAAGGATTTGACCCCTGGCAAATGTCCTTTCTTCTGAATAAATTCAGCTACCACCTTTAAATCCTGAAACTGATAGTTAGGGTTGATGTTGGAACTTCCTTCAAAATAACTTTCAAACACATAGTCTGGATAAGTGGTCGTGGCACTTTGAAAATCGGTTGCCTCAGCGGTTCCATTAACCACTAAGGGATTTCCGCCGCCAAGATTGATTACCACTCGATCGGTCCCCCCCTGAAGAAAACGAAAACTATCATTACTATCGCGATACTGTAATCCCCAGTTGGAAAATGTATTGGAATGTGCTACCACCATACGGTCGCTGTTGCTAGTTCCCCCTCCAAACATATGTATCATCGCTGGCGGGGTCCCTGAAGTAATAGGAAAGGAAATCGTGCTTTGATCGCTTGAAAAAGTAATATCGTCCCCTGTGTTTGCAACATCTAGAACGGTTCCAGTTCGAGACCAAAAGGAACTACTATTTGCCCAGCTTACATTTCCAGCACCATCGGTTTGCATAACCTGACCATTCGTTCCTCTTGAAGCAGGAAGGATGTAATTATTGGAGCTTGTGGTCCCAATGGAAACATTTCCCAAAAAATACCCTGCAAAAGTATTACTGCCACTTCTAAGTACTTCGGAGTAAACCCCATACTGATTAGTACCCCCCACCGTAGTGGGTATAATAGCTCTAAGCCCATATTTATTACCCGTTCCACTATTGCCCGTATGCAAAGCGTCAAAAGCAATGGCATTACTGCTGTTATTGGTTTGAATTAAGGAGTAAAAACCTATGGAAGGGCCACTTCCTCCATTTAGTACATCACTATTATAGCCATAAAGCGTTCCCGAACTATTTCCGCCCGTATCCAATAACCGTTGCCGCACTCCAAACTGAGTGCCAGATCCACCCCCAACTGAAACCGTATTCCAGATCCCTGTAATATTTCCAGTGGAAGTTGATTGATTTGAGGTGTTGAGCAGTAAATTCCATTTACCACTGCCTCCACCCACATTATTTACCGTACTAATAATTCCAGCCTTTACCGCAGCATTTGAATTGTTTTCTACCTCAATACCACTCACATTGGTGGGAGAAGCAGAGACATCAGAGTTAATCTCAACATCAATCCCCCTTAGTAAAAACCCTGAATTCGTTCCCGAAGCAAGATCAATTTTGAGTCCGTTATTATAATTCTCTGAAGCTCCCGCAGTAATATTCAATCTGGATTCATCGTTTGAAGTATCGCCAATAGCCAAAGCACCTTGTGTATACATATTATCTGTAATAGCATTGGGGGCAGTACCAGTACCCACTTCCAAGAAATCAGCATCTTCACTTCCAACTGTTGAAGCATCCACCCAATTTACGTTACCGCTCCCATCGGTTTGCATTATTTGATTTGCAGTACCATCGGTTACAGGAAATGCATAACCTGTCCCTGTGGGATTACCAACTTGTAGTGTACCATTAGCTCTTAGAACATTATTATCAAACTCGCCATAGATAAGCGGAGAAGTTGAATTTGAATTTTCGACAATTAAAGTATTTGAAACATTTGTTAGTGTAGCTCCAGATTGGTAGCCTAAAAACAAATTACCTGTACCCTCAATTACTTGTCCAGAAAAAGCCCCTAATAGTGTATTGTTACTACCCATATCGCCATTTCTACCAGCTTCATTACCAATAACAGTATTATAATTTCCAGTAGTGGTAAATATTGAAGCAAAATACCCCAATAATGTATTTCCTATTCCAGTATTTCTAAAACCCGCTTGGTCTCCCACTGCAGTATTTCTACTTCCTGAAACATTTTCAGATAAGGTCCCTAAGCCAATTGCTGTATTGCCCGAGCCATTAATATTATCTGATAAAGAAGCGGTTCCAATGGCTAAATTTACACCCCCAGTTGTATTACTAAATAGTGCATTTGCTCCAATTGCTAAGTTATTGCCTCCGGTTGTGGTATTTTGTGCTGCACCTGTACCAATTGCAATCTGGCTATTCCAGTTATTTTGTAAATTTCTAAAAGCATTAGTGCCAATGGCTATTATGTTACTGCGTTCTGTTAAGCTTCTACCAGCACCATCACCCAATAAAATATTATCAGACCCACTTGTTAAGTTTATACCTGCATCAGACCCCCATTTAATATTGCTACTAGGGCTTTGTAGTGTGCCATTGGTATCTATTTGCAATCTTTGAATATTATTGGTTCTAAAACTTAGTGCAGTATTATCTGTAGTACCTACAAAATTAGTGGCAGCATTGGTGCCAGCATTTCCAGTTAAAGACCAGTTATTGCCTGAAATAATTGAAGCATCCACCCAACTCACATTTCCGCTACCATCAGTTTGCATGATTTGGTTTGCAGTACCTCTGCTGGAAGGTAAAATATAATTATTTGAGGTTGTGGTGCCTACCGAAAGCCGTCCTAAAAAATAGCCCGCATAACCATCTAATTTAAGTGTTTGGCTATAAACACCATAGTGTGTGCCTGTACTTGTCTCATCTATATCAATATAACTTCCATACTTATTTATGCCTTCTCCAGTAATTGTGATTCTATTCCCATAGAAATCCCCAGTACCTATGCCTGAAACGGAAATATCAGACGCATATTGATTTCCTGTTCCTGAGCTTGTCACTGAATTCCGGGTTGCGGTATGATCCCCATTACCATTACTCGAAATAAAATTTCGTGTCCCTGTTTTATTTGAATCACTTCCATTTGATAAAATAATACTATTGTCAACTCCAATCAAATTACCATTTACGGTTCCCAAGAATCTATTCTCTATTCCTTTTTTAGTACCGCTACCTGATCCTGAAATTAAATTATACATTCCAAAATGTTGTCCTGTACCTGTATTTGAAATTTCATTTCTGGTGGCCACCTTTATGTTGTTATCTGTTCCATCCATTAAAACACTGGTCCCTCGAGCTCCCGAAGCAATGATATCTAAAGGGTAATCTGCGGTATTTTTACCAATAGCTAAATTTCCAAGCGTATAAAGATCATCATTAATATCATCTGGTGCAGCAGTAGTGCCCTCTTCAAAAAAATCGGCATCGCCTGTTGCCGCATCTGCAGTAGTCGTGAGTTTTTCCCATGCAGTACCGTTAAAAAGGTAAAAGCCTACACCATTCCCTCCTACCACAGCAACATTGGTATTATAGATTAAAAGCCCTGTAGCGGCAGTATTGACCCCATCCAGCATCGTAGTAGTGATATTGGCTAAGGCTATTCTGGGAATAAGCAAGCCCTTGTCTGTAGCTTCAATATCAAGGACAGACGAATTATCCGGACTAGTAGTGTTGATACCTACCTGTGCCAGACTTATCTGGGTGAAAAATACTAAACTATAAATTACATGCTTCATTTTTACTTTTTTTGGTTCAAAACCGCCCTAAAATTTAGAGCGGTTGAAGGGTTAGTTAGTGAAAATGATTTGGGGTTTTCTTATAGGGTGCTTAAGAGTTTGCTAACAAATTGGTTTAGTTCGGCTTTCACATTGGTACAACCTTCCGCAAAGAAAATTTCTGAGGTGGCTACCGAAATAACCACATTTTCTTTTCGGGTCCCCATCACAAAATGATCTTGTTCCGGGCCTTCAATAAAGAAAGCCTCATCACCCAAACCATTAACAGCTATGGAGGTTTCATTTAAAAATTCATCATAATCCAAACGTAACTCTTCATAAAAACTCTGTGTATTTGCTTCATCGGTAAAAGAAGCCATGACCACCGTATACAGAAAATTAGAATTAGGATTACTTAAAAGCCACACACAGGATTTCCCAGCAGGATTATCCTCTTCATTGAGCAATTCGGCATTGAAATTACTGAGTCCACATAGATCTTGGTAATTTGACGGTGAAGCGAACACATTATTGCATTCAAGAGTAAAGCCCGTATTTGAATCATCCCCCTCATCATCTTTCTTACAAGAGAAAAGCATTAAAAAACTTAGGGCTATTAAAAAATATTGCGTTCTGTTCATGGTTATAGTTTTTGAATTTTAAAATCACTCATTTGATACGTTTTTGGGGTTTTGTTAATTTCAGTGACCGTCATTTTCATGGTAATTTTTCCTTTTTTATCGTAAGAGGTCATTTGCATAATGTAGCCGTAAGTGTCTATTGGCATTTGCTGAAGATTGGTGTTTCCCTTGAACATTTTCACAAAGCCCTTAAAATAATCCTGGTAGGTAAAATCTACCTGAGGCGCAAACCAAACTTCTGATTGGTAGTCTTCTGCTATAATTTCATACTCCTCACACAAATATCCATTCATGGTTTTGGTATTTCCAGTTTTCCGAAAGGTCGGCACCTCGCCATCGTCATCATTGTTTGAGACATTTCCGCCGCCCATCATTTTCTCCATAAATTCTAAGGAAATGGCCTGTCCCGATTTCTTTTTTAGGTCTAACATGACGGCCGATTTATTTTCAAAATCGATGATCATAGGATTCGGTTCATTTTTCTGAAAAGTAACAATGGCATTGTCTCCGTATCCCTGTATCATTTCCGTAGTACTCTTTTTTCCATCAAAGTCTTCTACCAGCATGGTAGCACTCATGGGAAAGGTGTAATCATCTTCTATTACCGCAGGGGCGCCGCCCAGAATATTCCCCATAACTCCCCCGCTATTTTTATCGCTTCTTTTTTTAGAGCGATCTTTTTTAGGAGCATTCATTACAGAATCCAGCGCACGGTCTGTTGTTTTTTCAACTTCCCTTTCTGTTTTTCTGGTAATGGTTCGCTCAACGGCATTTTCAGCTTTTTTCTTTAGCTTTTTAAAAAATTGCGCGTTTGCATGAGGAATTGTAAGAACAAAAAAAACGAATAGTACTGCTAGCCTTTTCATTGTTTTAGATTTTAATTAGATTTATGCTGCAAACCTAAAACCATTAAAATCTTTTTGGTTAAGGGTAATCAACCAAATTAAAAACTAGTGGTTTTCCACGATATCTTAAATCAATTTCCATGAAACGCTATTGTATATACGCTTTTTTTATTTTCATACTGTTTGATTTGGTTGCGCAAAACCAGAACCCAACAGCAAAAGTATTGTTGGATTCGGCAAGACAAATAGGTTTTTCAGATATTTCAAAATCGAAACAACTGTTTGAAAAAGCAAAAAAAGAACAACCAAAAGGCTCAGAATTCTATTATTATATTTTAATGATAGAAGCTGGCTTTTATGATGATTTAGGGGAGTTTGATATTGCCAATGCATTATCAGACAGTCTTATAAATCAATCAAAATTTAAAAGGTATCAAGGTTTAGGGTTGAAAGAGCGAGGTATTATCGCTTCCAAGAAGAACGAAGTAGATGTTGCCATAGTTTCTTTGAAGGAAGCTATCGAAATTTTTGAAGAAATTGAAGATCCCATTGAAGTTGCAACCTGCCTAAAGGTTTTAGGAAATACCCTTTTTTTTAGTGAAAATCTGGGAGAAGCAAGGGCATATTACAAAAGGTCGGCAAAAATATCCCTCGATGCTGGAGATCCTATCGCAACCGGTCTTGCCTATAATAATATTTCCAGAACTTTTGAAGATAGTAAATACCTAGACTCTGCTATTTATTACAACAATAAGATTTTCAAATTGTTAGAAAAGGAGAAAGACTATCGAGGCGAGTTGAACTTTATGGTGTACCTAAATGATGCCGACTACCAAAGTAGAAAGGGAAATTTTCAAAAAGCTAAAATCTCGATAGACTCGTCGTTTAAAATAGCTCAGGAGTTTAAAATTCCTGCCATGTTAGGGGCTGTTCATCAAGTAAATGCCGCCAATCTTAAACTAGAGGAAAATTATGCCGCATCCTTAGCAGAGGCCGAGAAAGCCATGGAAATCTTTCAACAAAACAATCAACCCAATTACTATAAACAAACCCTTTACATAGCTCAAGAAGGCGCTGCTAAAATTAAAGATTTTGAAAGAGCATATCACCTCCTTTTGGAATACCAAACTATAAACGACTCTATTAATGTAATTGAGGTAGATAAAAATTTAAAGGATTTACGTATAAAGTACGAAGCTGCTGAAAAAGAACTTAAAATCGTCGAACAACAAGCCGAAATTGCCCAAAAGGAAAACCAACGAAAAACCCTTTTTATGATGTCTATTGCCTTAGGATTGTTGGCACTATTAGGCTTCCTGTTTTTTAGACAACGTCAAAAAACACAAAAACAAGAAATTGTTTCCCTGAAAAACGAAAAGGAAAATGTGGCTTTGCGCTCCCTTATGGCGGGTGAGGAAAAAGAACGCAGCAGAATTGCCAAAGAGCTTCATGATGGATTGGGCGGTGTTTTGGCAGCTGCCAAAATGCATCTTAGTAAGATGAAAGGTTCTAACGATGAAGCTTCCCAAAAAGCCATGGATTTGTTGGATACAGCTTCCAAGGAATCGCGAAGGATCTCCCACAATTTACTGCCCGAAACCCTTCTGAAGAAAGGGTTGGACGCTGCCCTTCAGGATTTTATCAACTCTATAAATGAAAGTGGTTTACTGAGAGCTGAATACCAATCCATTCACCTAAAAGACGATTTACCTCAACCCCTTCAGTTAAGTGTGTACCGAATTATTCAAGAACTTATTAATAATATCATCAAACATTCAGAAGCTACCCAAGCCTTGGTACAAATTCAGCAAGAGCCTAGCAAGTTAACAGTAACAGTAGAAGACAACGGAAAGGGGTTTGCTCATGAGAGCACTTCCAAAGGGATTGGACTTCGAAATATTGAATCTCGATTATCCTTACTGAAAGGAAAGTTGGAAATCGATTCGGAAGAAAAAACAGGAACTTCTGTGTATATTGAATTGGAACTGGAAAAATGAAAAAAACGTATTCCATTGCGGTCCTGGATGATCATGCGTTGATCATTGAAGCGATTAAGTCATTGCTTCAGGGGGCTCCCGATTTCCCTTTTACGGAAGGGTTTCAAACCTATGAAGCCTTTCAAGCCTATCTTGCTTCCGGAAAAGAATTGGACATTTTGCTTTTGGACATTCAGCTGGAAAATCAGGATGGCATTAAACTGTGTGAAAAAATACATTTACAGCACCCCAATTTACGTATCATCATGCTTTCCAGCAATACGCAGCCTCATGTAGTGATGGATGCCTTAAAAAAAGGAGCCAAGGGTTTTCTTCCGAAGAATGTAAGTTTAGCAGAATTAAAGGAAGCCTTCCGGGAAACCTTAAACGGAAAAACTTATTTACACAAAGATATCTCCCTTATTCCTTCTGAAAGAAAAACAAGCCGATTCGATTATCTACCAAAGCTTACCCGAAGGGAAAAAGAAGTTTTGAAGCTTATTTTAGAAGAAATGACCACGACTGAAATTGCCGAAAAACTTTTTTTAAGTCCTAGCACCGTGGAAACCCACAGAGCTAGCCTTTTTTCAAAAACAAATTCCAAAAATGTAGTGGGGCTTATAAAATATACGCTTGAAAAAGGATTGTTGGAAGATTAATCGAGCCCCCTGACTTTCTTTTCCCATTTCCAGGCAGATTGCAATGCTTCTTCCATGCTATACTTTGTTTTCCAGCCCAATACCTCATCTGCCTTTGATGTGTTAGCATATACAGAAATTACATCTCCCGGTCGGCGAGGAACAATTTTATAATTCAGTTTTTTACCGCTAACCTTTTCAAAAGCATGAATTACCTCTAATACTGAGCTACCCTTACCGGTTCCCAAATTAAAAACCTCATAGGAAGATGTATTTTTGTTGTCTAAAAGGCGTTGCAATGCTACTACATGAGCCTGAGCTAGATCTACAACATGAATGTAATCCCTAATACAGCTTCCATCTGGCGTTGGATAATCATCGCCAAAGACAGAGAGCTCTGCCCGTAAGCCTGCCCCCGTTTGAGTAATAAAAGGCACTAGGTTTTGCGGAGTTCCTTTAGGAAGCTCTCCAATCTCGGCAGAAGGATGAGCGCCTATAGGATTGAAATAACGCAGTGAGATCGCCTGTAAGTTCCCCACAGCACAAGTATCGTAAAGAATCTCTTCATTAATTTGTTTGGTATTTCCATAAGGGGAAATCGCCTTTTTCACAGGCGCATCTTCCGTAATGGGTAATTGATCGGGTTCTCCATAGACCGTACAGGAAGAGCTAAATATAAAGTTTTGTATGCTGTGTTTTTCACACTCCTGAAGTAAATACACTAGAGTGTTTATATTATTTTCATAATACAATAATGGGTTTTCGACACTCTCCCCAACTGCTTTACTAGCGGCAAAATGAATGATACCTTCGATAGGATTTTCGGCGAAGAATTGCTGAACAAGCTCCTTCTTTCTTAAGTCTATATTTTCAAATTGCGGACGAATCCCCGAAATTTTTTCAATTCCATGAAGTACGCTTTCTTCCGAATTGGAAAGGTTGTCGATAATTACTACTTCAAAACCTTTTTCCTGAAGTGCCACAACCGTGTGTGAACCTATATACCCCAATCCTCCCGTTACAAGAATTTTTGCCATTTAGAATTTCTTTTAAAACATTAGTCTGTGACAAAATCAATTACCGTTTTGGTAATAAAGTCAATTTGTTCCTCATCCAGTTCGGTATGCATGGGTAAAGAAATGACTTCCTTTACCAATTGATTGGTCACTGTAAAATCGGCTTCATTGTACCTTGGGTCTTTATATGCTTTTTGCGCATGTAACGGTATCGGGTAATAAACCCCGCAAGGAATTCCATTATCATTTAAATGTTTCACCAAAGCGTCCCTAGTTCCATTTAAAATACGCAGCGTATATTGGTGAAAAACATGACAATCGCAAGTATCGCAAATACTATTTCCAGCTTTGCAATATCCGGTGGGAGTGATAATATTTTCGATTCCTTCAAAAGCTTTGCTATATTTTCTAGCGGCATTTCGTCGCGCTGCATTATATTGATCCAATTGAGGGAGTTTTGCTCTTAAAATAGTTGCCTGAATAGCATCCAATCGGGAGTTTACGCCTACCACATCGTGATGGTAGCGCTCGTACATACCATGGTTTACAATTCCACGAATGGTATGGGCCAAATCATCATCATTTGTGAAAATAGCGCCCCCATCGCCATAACACCCTAAGTTTTTAGAAGGGAAAAAAGAAGTGGAAGCGACGTGCCCAATGGCTCCCGTCTTGATTTTGGTTCCATCTTTGGAAGTATAATTAGCCCCAATTCCTTGGGCATTGTCTTCAATTACGTATAAATTATGGGCCTTGGCAAGCTCCATGATTTCGTCCATGGGAGCCGCTAGCCCAAATAAATGCACAGGCACTATTGCTTTCGTCTTAGGGGTAATGGCTTTTTTCACAGCTTCAACATCAATGTTGAAGTTTATAGGATCTACATCAACCAATACGGGTGTTAACCCCAACAATGCAATAACCTCTACGGTTGCTGCAAACGTGAAATCTGCTGTTATTACTTCATCTCCTGGCTTCAACCCAAGTCCCATCATGGCTACTTGCAAGGCATCGGTTCCATTAGCGCAGGGAATAACGTGTTTAACGTTTAGATAGTCTTCCAGTTCTTTTTGGAATTGATGCACTTCTGGGCCATTGATGTATGCGGTAGATTCGATTACTTCAAGAACCGATTGGTCTACCTGTTCTTTTATTTTTTCATATTGACCTTTAAGGTCAACCATTTGTATTTTTTTCATAGATGTGAGATGAACTTTTCAAAATTACAAAAATTGAAAACGGCGTACAATGCAATTCCTCAAAGAAACGTATTTTAGCAATATATTCTATGGAAAGCATTCTATACAACGCACTTATTTATGGAAGCCAGGCTCTCATGTGGCCTACACGTTTTTTCAATAAAAAAATGAAGCTATTCATTGAAGGCCGAAAAAATGTTTTTAAAATTCTTCAGCAAAAGATTTCTTCTGAAGACACTACCATATGGTTTCATTGTGCTTCTTTGGGTGAATTTGAACAAGGACTTCCCATTATGGAAGGTTTAAAAAAGAAGTCACCAGGAACCAAATTGGTGGTTACTTTTTTTTCCCCTTCCGGTTATGAAATAAAAAAAAATACTCCTGTGGCAGATGTGGTGGTGTACCTCCCTCTAGATACGCCAGCCAATGCCAAAAAATTCTTGAAACTGGTGCATCCCTCCCAAGCTTTTTTTGTGAAGTATGAATTTTGGCCCAACTACTTATTTGCTCTTAAAAAAGGAGGTGTTCGCACCTATTTGGTTTCAGGGCTTTTCCGAAGAAATCAAGTTTTTTTTAAACCCTATGGAGGTTTTATGCGGAAAGCTCTTGCTTGTTTTGATCATTTTTTTGTGCAAAACAAAACTTCCCTAAACTTATTGAAGGGTTTGGGTTTCGAAAATGTCACGGTAAGCGGAGACACCCGTTTTGATCGGGTTTCACATCAAATAGAAATGGACAACTCCCTAGAGTTTATGGAGCAATTCAGAGAAGAAAAACTTTGTATGGTCTGTGGGAGCACGTGGCCTGAAGACGAAAAGGTATTGCTTCCTTTTATGAATTCCGATCTTGGAAAAACACTGAAATTTGTCATCGCACCACATAAAATAGAGGAAAGAAATATTGTCCAACTACAAAATCAATTAAAACTTCCCTCTATTCGCTATACGGAAAGCAAAGAGACAGCTCTTGAAGAATATTCCATACTAATTGTAGACACGGTAGGGTTACTAACTAAAATATACAGTTATGCAGATATCGCCTATGTGGGTGGCGCGATGGGAAACACGGGGCTGCACAACATATTGGAACCTGCTACTTTTGGACTACCCATTGTTATAGGAAAACATTTTGAAAAATTCCCAGAGGCCATTAAGCTACAAGATATTGCTGGGCTCTATTCTGTACAGAACAGTGATGAATGTCTTGAAATTCTACAAAAATTGGTGTCCGACAAAAAATTTCGTGAAACAACCGGGATGATTTCAGGTCATTTCGTAAACAGTCATACAGGTGCCACTCGAACAATTTTGCAAAATATTAGTTAATTAGTTAGCTATACTCTAAATCTTTTCCTAAAAAATTCATCTTTTAATAAAATTTTAAATTTTACTGAATAAAATCATCATAGTTTTACCCAAACACCAATCACTAAAATTATGAGAAAGTATTTTTTAATTGCCAGTTTAGCAATATTCACCTTAGCAACGACAAGTTGTAGGGACAAAGAAACAAAAGTCATCGTAGAAGAAAAACCAGCCGTTGAAGAAGAAGACAAAGGGATTCTTGAAAAAGTAGGCGAAAAAGTAGACGATGAAGTAAATAAGGAAATCGATGAAGAAATCGATAAAATTGGGGACGACAATTAATTTATAAAAATATACACTAACGTAAAATTTACCATTATGAAAAAGTCAGTCATTTTAGGAATGTTCATCTTAGCTTTTGCCATTTCATTTACCTCTTGCCGGGAAAAGAAAACCGAAGCTGAAGCAACTATCGAGGAAATGCAGGAAGAAGGAGCAACCATGAAAAAAAAGGTTGATGGAGACGAAGTGAAAATTAAGATGGAAACCGAAAACAAAGAAGTGAAAATTAAGCAGGAAGACGGCGAAACCAAAATCAAGGAAGAAACCGATGATAATTCCTAATTAAGTTTAGTTTAGTTATAATTGGAAAAGCCTGCAAATGCAGGCTTTTTTTAGGTATTTAAATTTTTAATCTGACCTTTCAGATCTTCCATGGATTGCTGCAATTGACGTAGCAACATACTTTCGGAAGGTTCTTCTATACCAAAGGTAAGCTTACTATTTACCATCCACAATTCTTGGATATCCCTTACCGATACTTCAATGGGGAGGTATTCTGGATTCAAGGAAATCAATTTCACTTTATGAGGCGTTTTAGGGAGCTTTTGTAGTTTTTTCACTAAGACTGAATCGTGCAGAACCACAATGTATATTCTACTATCGGAAGCTTCAGAAATATTTGCCACGGCCTTTCCCAACACCCATTCATTAGGACGAATATTAGGAAGCATGCTATCCCCCTCAACTTGAAAACCTCGGTAGGAAGCATTCCGGTATTCTGGTAAAGGAATCCGAAAAGAAGGTAATGAACCCACCCAATCTACATCTTGAACATTATGGGGATAACCTGCAGCAGCTTTTTGATTCACCAATAAAATGGTTTCTTCATCATCAGAATCTACCGTGATTACCTTCGGACTCACATCTCCCTGATTTAAATTGACATATTGCACATGACTTTTTCCGTAAAGCCACAGTGGATTGATCTGAAACTGTTGTAACAATTCCATTACCACCGAACCCGAAAGCTTGGTTTTTCCCCTTTCAATATCTGCAGTACTATTCTTTATCCCTAAAACTTCAGCAAAAGCTTGTTGGGTAAAGTTTTGTTCGTCCCTAACCTTCTTGAAACGAACCACCTCTATGGCAAGTTCTTTTTCCATTTTATAAATGTAATGATTTTTGGATTATTTCCTAATAAAATTAGGATTTATTCCATAAAAAAGGAATTAATCCTTATTTTTGGAATATTTCCAACTACTATGAATTACGAAAGAATAAAAGAAAAGTTAGAAATTCTGGCCGATGCCGCTAAATATGACGTTTCCTGTGCGTCCAGCGGCAGTACTAGAAAAAACAAGAATAAAGGTCTAGGAAATAGCAGCGGTATGGGGATTTGCCACAGTTATACGGAAGACGGGCGTTGCGTTTCCCTTCTCAAAATCCTACTTACCAATCATTGTATTTTTGATTGCGCCTATTGCGTCACCCGAAAAAGCAACGATATAAAACGGGCGGCTTTTAAGGTTCAAGAGGTGGTTGATTTGACCATTCACTTTTACAGAAGAAATTACATTGAAGGACTGTTTTTAAGCAGTGGTATATTTAAAAATGCCGACTACACCATGGAACGTCTGGTACAAGTGGCTAAAAAGCTTCGGGAAGAAGAAAACTTCAACGGCTACATTCATCTTAAGTCCATCCCTGGGGCAAGTGATGAGTTAATGCGGGAAGCCGGGCTATATGCAGATCGGCTTTCGGTCAATATAGAAATTCCTACCAAAAAGGGGTTGAAACTTTTAGCGCCAGATAAAGACCGAAAAGACTTTATTAATCCCATGCGCAAGGTGAAAGAAGAAATCATTCAATATAAGATAGAAAAGAAAAAATACAAAAGCACTCCTATTTATGCCCCTGCCGGGCAAAGCACACAAATGATTGTAGGTGCTTCAGGAGAAAGCGACATGGAAATTATGTACACGGCTACCTATTTCTATAAAAAATTTGATCTCAAAAGAGTTTATTATTCCGGCTACGTTCCAATTAGCTACGATCATCGACTTCCGCAGATAGGCAGTGAAGTCCCCATGCTTCGAGAGAACAGACTCTATCAAACCGATTGGTTGCTGCGTTTTTACGGTTTCAATATTCAGGAAATACTAAACCCTATCCACCCGCACCTAGACACCGATATTGACCCTAAACTTAGTTGGGCTTTACGAAACCTTCACCTCTTCCCAATCGATGTTAATTTTGCGGATAAGGAGCTATTGGCAAGGGTTCCCGGAGTAGGCATGCGATCTGTACATAAAATACTTCAGGCGCGTAGGCACCAGAAATTACGAGTTGACGATCTAAAGAAAATGGGCGTGGCTTGGAACCGAACCCAATATTTTATTACCGCTTCTACGAGTCTAATTGGGAAAGATTTCACGGCCGCTCAAATTAAAAGTAGCATCCTGGGGAACTCGAATAGCAAATACCAAAACACCTATAATGCGCAACTTTCCTTATTTAACCAAACATCTTGATTGCTTTATACGACCATAGTTTCGAAGGATTTTTAACTGTCCTATTTGAGGTTTTTGAATACCGATGGAATTATTGCGAAATTCAAAAACAAGCCGAAAGTCACCAAAACTTATTTGATGAGCATAAAACCATTATTACACAACCTGAAAAATCACAACGGGTTTGGAAAGGCCTTGAAAAAGTGGGAAGTAAAAAAGCGCAGCGACTCACCTATCGGGTGTTTTTAAGCGAATTAAAAGGAGTGGAAAACCTATTGCTTCAATTTGTTCAGAAACTTTTTGAAACGCAAGGCGAAGTAGTACAAAACCCTGCCGATGTAACCTTTCGGGAAATATTGAAGATCGACAAAATGATTGGCCGGGAAAAGCACCGCATGGATGCCTTTATCCGTTTTAGGGAGACGAAGGACCATATTTATTTTGCCACGATTTCTCCCGACTTTAACGTATTGCCACTTAATATTCCCCATTTCAGAAAAAGATACGCCGATCAAAAGTGGATGATTTATGATGTGAAACGAAACTATGGATTTTTTTACAACCTTTATACAGTTGAAGAAGTGGTATTGGAAACCATTTCGGAAATGAACGTAAATACTTCTTTTGATTGCCTGTATTTTTCCGAAGAAGAAAAATGGTTTCAAGAACTCTGGAAAACCTACTTCCAGCACACAAATATTTCAGAAAGGAAAAATAGCCAACTTCATATAAAACACGTTCCTAAAAGATATTGGAAATACCTAATTGAAAAAAATGTTATTTGAAAAATTTGATTTAATTTTACTACGAAATTATACGTAATACAACCACGTAAAATATTAATTACTAACTGAATAAATCAACAAACAATGAAAAAATTATTTATTTCCTTCGCAGCGTTATGCTTAGTAGCGTCTGTGTATTCTTGTAGAGAGACTGAAAAGAAAGCTGACGAAATGGGTGACAGTATTGAAGAAACCATGGAAGAAGTGGAAGAAAAAACGGAAGAAGCCATGGAAGACATGGAAGAAACCATGGAAGAAGCAGGTGACAAAATGGAAGAAGCTATGGACACGCTAGCTGAGAAAACAGAAAAGACTTTCGATGCTGCTAAAAAATCTATGGAAGACTAATTCCACAGTAGCATTTCATAATGCAAAAAGCCAGGCGATTTGCCTGGCTTTTTTATTGGGTTTCTTTCTGTGTATTATTCTACGATAATAAATTCAGATCTTCTGTTTAATTGGTGTTTTCCTTCAGAACAATCCACGCCATTGGCACATTCATTGACCAATTGGGTTTCTCCATATCCTTGCCCAGATAGTCTAGAAGCTTCAATGCCTCCATTTTCAACCAACCAAGCTATAGTAGATTGTGCCCTTCTATTGGAAAGATCCATATTATAAGCATCATTGGCACGACTATCGGTATGGGAACGAACATCAATTTTCATGGAAGGGTATTTCTTCAATACGGCTACTACTTTACGAAGTTCCACTTCTGCATCGTTACGGATTTTATCTTTATCAAGATCAAAATAAATTGGGTTTAACCCCAATACTTCAAACAAATCGGATCCTACTCCTGCCGCTACAACCCCTAAATCATTTCCAGCATTCAAAAACACTTTTTAATACGGAAGTAACAGTAATTTTTTCCATAGGATTATCTGTAGATATATTTATGTCTATTCAATTAAATTGGGATAAAAAAAAAGCGAAGTACTGGTTGGCTACTTAACTTTCAGGGGCAAAACTATCTAAAAAACCGATAAAATGCATTTAGCATTGTTAACAAAAACAAAAAACTCGTTAAAATGTTACTTTTTTACGATGAAAAGCATATTTTAAAGTAATTATCCAAATGGAATGTTATAAGCTATTGCTTCTCAGGACATGAACAATGCATTTTTTTAGTTAAATTTGAAGGAATTTTTTTACAAAAAAATCGGTAAAGTGCAATAAAAACCGATAAAATTACACAAAAGAAAGTTCTAAATCACTATTTCATATTCATTATTAAGTAGTTAGGTTTGTCTTAGATTTTTAACCTAAAACCTAACGTTATGAAAAAACTTATGCTTATTTTAGCCATGCTTACTTTAGTAGTAGCTGCTAGCTGTACACCCGAATCTTTAGCTGACGATGCTCAACAAATTGACAAAAAAGACTACCAAATCCCAACCAACGGATAACAGAAAAAATAGGATAATTATAGGGGTAGTTCTATCTATTATATTGGTAGCTACCCCATTTTTATTTTACATCTATCGATTTGCCCCCTCAGATTCAGACCAATGGGAGACTTTTCTTGGAACAATTAATGCAGGAGGATTTTATAGTGTACAGGTTTATATGCATGCCCTATTCACTAAAATTACCTTTGTGCTATTAACCGGAATTTGGTTCCTGACCTCTAAAAACTGGTGGAAATATGCCATTCTAGTTCCATTAACCATGTTTCTTTTTCAACTTTCAGGGGTCATTAATGATAAGATTGGATATATAGATGAGTTCGACTTCTGGTATTCGCTCCCCATTATTTTACCTATTTTATTTTTCCTTATTTACATTTCTTACGTGATTAGCAAAAAACGATCTGGAGATGATAAACTAAAGGAAGATGTAGACCAAGAAATCAAAAAGATTTTAAGCGACGATTTATAAAATAAAAAAAGCCGAATCCTAGGATTCGGCTTTTGTACAGAAGGCGGGACTTGAACCCGCACGGACATTGCTGTCCATTGGATTTTAAGTCCAACGTGTCTACCAATTCCACCACTTCTGCTTGAACTTTAAAATAAAACCGAAACAATCGGTTCATAGTAGTTGAGCGAAAAACGGGATTCGAACCCGCGACCTCCACCTTGGCAAGGTGGCGCTCTACCAACTGAGCTATTTTCGCGAATGTTTAAGAACGTTGCTTTTTTAACAAAGCGGGAGCAAATTTAAAATATTTAATGCAATTACAAAGATTATTTTTTAAATTTTATTTCGCATTATTTTTTCATTTTAACGGAAGCACTTCGTTGCAACATCCTTTTAATCTCATTCAACTTCATCAAAGCTTCTACAGGAGTTAAAGTATCGATATCGGTTTCTAAAATTTCATCCCGTATCTCCTCCAGTAATGGGTCGTCCAATTTAAAAAAGCTTAGTTGGAGTTCTTCTTGGGAGAGTTGTTGCATCTTATCGGAAAGCGCTTCGGAAGAATGCGACTTTTCTAATCGTTTTAATATCTTATGGGCACGTTGCAGTACGGTTTGCGGCATTCCCGCCATTTTAGCCACATGAATCCCAAAACTATGATGGGACCCACCCGGTATGAGCTTCCGAAGAAACAATACATTGTCCTTGAGCTCTTTTACCGAAACATTGTAATTCTTGATACGACCAAAAGTTTCAGACATCTCATTCAGTTCGTGGTAATGTGTCGCAAACAAAGTCTTAGCGCGCGATGGATGTTCGTGCAAATACTCGCTAATGGCCCAAGCAATGGAGATTCCATCATAGGTGCTTGTCCCCCGGCCTATTTCATCCAAAAGGACCAAGCTTCTTTCCGAAATATTATTCAAGATACTCGCCGTCTCGTTCATTTCGACCATAAAAGTAGATTCCCCCATAGAAATATTATCACTCGCTCCTACCCTTGTAAAAATTTTATCCACACAACCCATTCGAACTGATTCCGCAGGAACGAAGCTTCCCATTTGAGCCAATAGCACAATTAATGCCGTTTGCCGCAAAATGGCACTCTTACCACTCATATTGGGCCCTGTAATCATTATAATTTGCTGATTTTCCTTATCCAGGAAAACATCGTTGGCAATGTATGGCGTATCCGGTGGAAGTTGTTTCTCAATCACGGGATGCCTTCCTTCCTTAATGTCTAAATCGAACGTATCGTCTAATAACGGCCTCGTATAATGGGCGGTTTTAGCTTGCAGGGCAAAAGAGGTGAGACAATCCAGTTGTGCAATACCCTTCGCCGTTTGCTGAATGGCATCTATAAAAGGCAACATCCACTGCACTAGCTTTACATATAATTCTTGCTCCAGTACCGCTATTCTTTCTTCGGCACCCAAGATTTTATTTTCATATTCCTTGAGCTCTTCTGTAATATACCGTTCGGCACTCACCAAGGTTTGCTTCCGGATCCATTGCTCGGGAACTTTATCTTTATGCGTATTGCGTACCTCGATATAATACCCAAAAACATTATTGGAAGCGATTTTTAAGGAAGGTATTCCCGTGTTTTCCTGTTCCCGTTGCAGCATCTTCTCCAAATAATCTTTACCCCCCGTGGCTATTCCGCGTAGTTCATCCAACTCTTCATTCACTCCTTCCGCGATGGCATTTCCTTTGGAAATATGTACCGGAGCTTCTTCATATAAGGTTTCCTTTATTTTTTTACGAAGGGTTTCACAATCCTGAAGTTGCTCCCCTAAAATATTCAAAGACTCATTGGAAGCTTTCGCTGCCAGTTGTTTTATAGGAACTACGGCTTCTAAGGAGTTTTTTAATTGGATTACTTCCCTAGGGTGAATTTTACCGGTAGCAGTTTTGGATACCAATCGTTCCAAATCTCCCATTTTTTTTACATGCACCTGGATTTTCTCCAACAATTCTGAATGATCCAGTAAATAGCTCACCACCTCATGTCTTTGGGTAATCTTATCTACATTCTTTAAGGGCAGTGCCAACCATCGCTTCAGCATTCTGCCTCCCATTGGGGAAATAGTTTTATCAATCACGTCCAAAAGCGTCACCCCTCCTGAAACATTGGCGTGGTATAATTCCAGGTTTCTAATGGTAAACCGATCCATCCAAACGTAGGCTTCTTCTGCAATACGTGAAACTCGGGTAATGTGTTTTAATTCGTGGTGCTGTGTTTCGCCCAAATAGTGCAATGCTGCTCCCGCGGCAATAATCCCTTCTTCTAAGTGGTCTACCCCAAAACCTTTTAAATTTTTAGTCTCAAAATGTTTTGTAAGGGTATCGTTCGCGTAATCTTGTTGAAAAACCCAATCTTCCAAATAGAAAACATGGTAGGATTCACCGAAACACTCCACAAAACGCTTTCGCTTTTGCTTACTGAATATCACTTCTGAAGGGGTGAAATTTTGAAGTAACTTATCAATGTATTCTACACTCCCTTGAGCAATTAAAAATTCTCCGGTAGACACATCCAAAAACGACACTCCCAAATCTTCTTTTGAAAAATGAATAGCAGCCAAAAAGTTATTGGACTTACTCTGAAGAATATCATCATTTAATGCCACCCCTGGGGTCACCAACTCGGTCACGCCTCGCTTTACAATAGTCTTGGTTTGCTTGGGATCTTCCAGCTGATCACAAATCGCCACCCGGCATCCCGCCATGACCAACTTGGGCAAATAAGTATTCAAAGAATGATGTGGAAAACCCGCCAATTCGGTTTGGTCCCCGCCGTTGTTTCGAGAGGTCAAGGTGATGTTCAATATTTTAGCTGCCTTTACAGCATCTGCTCCAAAAGTTTCGTAAAAATCCCCTACGCGAAACAACAACAAGGCATCAGGATACTTGGCCTTTATCGTATTGTATTGTTGCATTAATGGGGTGACTTTCTTAGCCATAAATTTTTCTGCTATTGGATATTGCTAAAGTAATCAATCGGTATTTTTTGGTAAAATAGGAAGGAAAATAGTTTTGGAAAGTTTTTCACAAATTTGAAAATTTTACCTTTGCATTTCATGAAAAACCGAAAGTTAAAAAACAGTGAACTGGAGCGGATTTCCCCTTCCGAATTTAAGGAGGTGAAAAAGACCCCCATCATTGTGGTTTTGGACAACATTCGGAGCTTGAACAATATTGGCTCGGTATTTAGAACGGCAGATGCATTTTTGATAGAAAAAATCTATCTCTGCGGAATTACCGCCACCCCACCCCACAAGGATATTACCAAAACCGCCTTGGGCGCCACAGAAAGTGTGGCTTGGGAATATGCAAAGGACACCCTATCGGTTATTCAGAAACTGAAAGAAGACCGTGCGGAGATACTGGCTATCGAACAAGCCGAAAATTCAGTTTCACTACTGAATCTTTCCGTAACCCCTCAAAAAAAATATGCGTTGATTTTTGGAAACGAAGTGAAGGGAGTTTCCCAAGAGGTCGTTTCAGCAAGTGATCAAGTGGTGGAAATCCCGCAGTACGGGACCAAACATTCCTTAAATATTTCCGTAAGTGCTGGGGTCGTTCTTTGGGATTTATTTTCAAAACTGAATCGAAACTAAGTCAATAGTTGTTTCAGCAAAGAGAGGTAATCTTTTCGGTTGTTGACAAAGTCCATTTCAGAAACATCCATGATTTTTACATTCCCTGTGTGTTGATTTTTTATGAATTCCAAATAGCCTTCATGGATTTTCAGCAAATAATTCGCTTCAATGCTTTGCTCGTACTCCCGTCCCCTTTTTTTGATGTTTTCCAACAACCGTTCTGTTGTTTGGTATAAATACACATACAAGTCGGGTTTGGGCAACTCTTTATGCATTAAATGAAACAGCTTTTTGTAAAGCGTGAACTCCTCTTCCGTTAAGGTGATTTTTGCAAAAATCATGGATTTATAAGCGTCGTAATCGGCCACCACGTTTTCCGTAAACAAATCGTATTGGGTAATGTCTTCCACCAATTGTTGGTACCGGTCGGCCAAAAAGGACATCTCCAAAGGAAATGCGTACCGCCCTGGTTCTTGGTAAAATTTTGGCAAAAAAGGATTTTCATTAAAACGTTCTAAAATGAGTTTGGCATTGAAATCTGCCGAAATCTGCTGCGACAAACTGGTCTTCCCAGCGCCAATATTCCCTTCAATAGCGATGTAATTGTATTTGGAAAAAGAATAATCCTTTTTCGGGTTCCGAAGCCATTTTGACAATTTGGTAATTTCACTAGTATCTTCGGTTTTGGCCAACAACCAAATCATTTTCTTTTGCAATACTGGGTGCACCAAATTGGGTTGTAATTCGGCCATAGGTTGCAGCACAAACTTTCGGTGCTGCATTTCTGGATGTGGAACGGTTAATTTTGAAGTAGCAATTTTTTGATCTTCAATTAAAATGATGTCAATATCGATAGGTCGTGAAGCATAGCCTTCGGTAGGGGTACGCTCACGGCCCATTTTTTTCTCGATGGCCAAACACTTTTCCAAAATTTCTTCTGAAGGCAACCTACTTTGCAGCCAGACCACACAGTTCAAAAAATCGTCTCCTTCAAAGCCTAGCGCTGGGGTTTTATAAACGGAAGAAATCTTTTCTATAGTTCCAATCTCCTCAAAAATAAAGCTAATGGCTTTTTGAAGTTGTTCAAACTTGTTTCCAAGATTGCTCCCTAAGGCTAAATATATGTTTTGAAGTGGTTCGATAATATCTTATTTTTACTTTTCAAGCATGTTGTACAAACCGTATCCATTGCTTTTGAAACCTAAGCGTGAAACCGGAGTTTTCGAAAGAACGAAAATAATCAACCTACGCCAAAAGGCCACTAAAAAACCAAAAAATTGCACTATTGAAAACTGTTCAGACCCTTTTGGCCCAACGTATCTATTTGATATTGGCGGCACTATTTATTTGCTCACTGGTGGTGTCCAACCTCATCTTCCAAAAATTCTTTTATTGGGATTTCTTCGGGCTTTACCGTTTTGAGATTTCTGTCGGGATTCTCCCCTATCCCATCACCTTTTTAATCACCGATATTATAAGTGAAGTATACGGAAAAAAAAGAGCCAACCAAGTGGTGACCACCGGTATCTTTGCTTCGTTTTTTTCCTTACTTATCGTCTACATTTCCGATATCGTTCCGGCTACTTCCTATAGCCCCATTAATGATGCACTTTTCAGTAAAGTGTTTGGCGCTACCGCCATTGCAGTGTTTGCATCGATGATGGCCTACTTATTAGCACAATACATCGATATTCAAATTTTCCACTTTTGGAAACGCGTCACCAAAGGAAAACACCTTTGGCTTCGAAATAACTTTTCCACCTTTACCTCGCAATTTGTAGATACTTTTACCGTCTTGCTATTGCTATGTAGTTTTGGCAAAATTGATTGGGACCTTTTTGGAGGATTGCTCCTAAGCGGATTTTTATTTAAAGTGCTAGTCGCCATGTTGGACACCCCATTTTTATACTTGGCGGTGTATGCCCTTCGGAAGAAATTCCATCTAAAAGAAGCTGAAGAATTGCCCTTAGTTTAAAACGGATATCCCTACCACATATCCTTCGCTTCCGCGAATATTGAATACCGTTTGATCTTCAAAAATAAGGTACTGCCCTTTAATTCCTTTTAATTTTCCGCTGAACTCTGGGGTTTTATCCAAATTCAAGCTCTTAGGTTTGGCAGGGTACTGAAGCACTGGGAATTCCAAATTGGTTTCCGTATTATTCTGAATAAAATAGTCTTTTGCTTCCGCTGGAATATATTGCTGAAGCTTATTGCGCCATTCGACCAAATCTTCATCTTGAATTTCATTTTTAAGCATGGTACGCCAATTGGTTTTGTCGCTTACATGCTCCTTTAGGGCCACTTCAGTGATCCCCGCTAGATAACGATTAGGAACCTCAACAATCTCGATGGCCTCATGGGCCCCTTGATCGATCCATCGGGTGGGCACTTGGGTTTTACGGGTCACTCCTACCTTCACATTACTACTGTTCGCTAAATATACTACATGTGGCTGCAATTGTACTTTCTTTTCAAATTCCAAGTCGCGATCCTCTTGATCCAAGTGTGCCTTACTTAACTCTGGACGCATCACCCAATCTGCCGCCTGGGGCACATCAAAAAAGCAGCTTTTGCAAAATCCTTGACGATAAATGGGCTTGTCCAACCCGCAATGTAAACACTGATAGCGAAGAAATTTTATAGCAATGTTTTTATCAATTAATTGGTTCATATTGATAAAGTTACCCTCGAAAACCCAGTAGTATTGAATAGGCGAACCATTTTCGGTTTCCATTTTTGTAAGCACTCCTTCAAACTGCATATAAAAAATTAGTATTTTTAGGATTTAAAGATAGGGTAAAATATGCCAATTCCCATAGTAAATTCCATTGCCTCTTGGTTTTTGAAGAAAAGGATTCATCAAATTGAACTTTTTCTAAAATACCCCATTGAGGTTCAGGAGGAACTACTTTTCAACCTCCTTCAGAAGGCAAAAAACACCCAAATTGGTAAGCAATACGATTTCAACTCCATAAAAAACTATCAAGATTTTTCAGAAAGAATTCCCGTAAGCGACTATGAAGCTGTGGAGGATTTGGTGGAAGCTTCCCGTCGTGGGGAAAACAACATCTTCTGGCCCACCCCCATTAAATGGTTTGCCAAATCCAGCGGTACTACCAATGCTAAAAGCAAATTCATTCCGGTAAGTGAAGAATCGCTGGAAGACTGTCACTATGCTGCTAGCAAGGATTTGTTGTGTATGTATCTACACAACAATCCCGAATCGCAGTTATTTGTGGGAAAAAGTCTTCGGCTGGGAGGAAGCAAACAATTATACAAAGAAAACGGAACCGCTTTTGGGGATTTATCGGCTATTTTAATAGATAACATGCCTTTTTGGGCCGAATTCAGTAGTACCCCCAGTAACGAAGTCTCCTTAATGAGCCATTGGGAAACCAAGATGCAAGCTATTGTGAACGAAACCATTCGGGAAAGTGTGACCAGCCTAGCAGGGGTACCTTCTTGGATGCTGGTGTTGCTGAATAAGGTGTTAGAAACCACGGATAAAGAAAGCGTATTCGAAATTTGGCCCAATTTAGAAGTGTATTTTCACGGTGGGGTAAGTTTTGAACCCTACGTAGATCAATATCAAAAGATACTTCCTAGAAAAGACTTCCGCTACTATGAGATTTACAATGCTTCGGAAGGATTTTTTGCCATTCAAAATGAAAATGACAACAAAGAGCTATTACTGATGTTGGACTATGGAATTTTCTACGAGTTTATTCCTATGGATACCTACGGAACAGAAAGCGAAAAAGTTATTCCATTAAATGCTGTGGAACTTGGTAAAAATTATGCCATCATCATCACTACCAATGCAGGGCTTTGGCGCTATAAAATTGGCGACACGGTTCGTTTTACGTCCATAAAACCCTACCGGATTAAAGTTACAGGGCGTACCAAACACCACATCAATGTATTTGGGGAAGAACTCATTATTGAAAATGCCGAAAAAGCATTGAAAAAAACCACCCATATTACGCAAAGTGAAATTTTGGATTACACTGCCGGTCCTATCTTTATGAAGGGGAAAGAGAAAGGTGCCCATGAGTGGATTATTGAATTTAAAAAAGCTCCTTGTGACATGGAAAAATTTACCCAGATCTTGGATGCCTCCCTTCAGGAACTGAACAGCGACTATGAAGCCAAACGTTACAACAATACCACCTTGAATTTGCCTAAAATTCATTCCGGCCGTAAAAACCTCTTTTACGATTGGCTGAAGAGGAATGACAAGTTGGGAGGGCAACATAAAATCCCAAGGCTTTCTAACTCTAGATCGCTAATTGAAGAACTTTTAAAAATGAATGAATGAATTTTGCTTTTTCTTTCAAAAAGCATTTCATCGATTTTTTCCTTGGCTTCAACTAAAAGTTTTGGTAATACTTTTCTTACACTCTATGTTTGGGTTATCAAATTACAATTGGGGCTGTAATGAACATTTTAAGAAGTATTTTTATTGGAATCGTGGCCATAAGCGTTACCTCTTGTGCCACCGCAATTTCCACGCAGGAAAAAGGAAAGGAAGTAGCAGGCTACACGATTAAAAACAAGAAGGAGTTGTTACAACAAAAGGTATTGCACAAAAATCCTAAAACGGTTATCGCAACTCCATAAATAACTATCTAACCAAATTAAAAAACCCTTGAATTAATTCAAGGGTTTTTTTGTTTTGTGTGGGTTTTAGTTCACATCTTATGAAACGGCTTTCAACTTTTTAATCGTAGACTTGCTTAACTTTTCTTCAGCATAATCTTTCGTTACGTGAAGCTTTTTATCCTCCGTTCCTGGAAGTTCGAACATGGCATCGGTTAATACCGCTTCACAAAGCGAACGTAAGCCTCTTGCTCCCAGCTTATACTCTATGGCTTGATCTACCACAAAGTCTAAAGCTTCCTCGGTAATGACAAAGTCTATCTCATCCATTTCAAACAATTTTTTGTATTGTTTGATTATGGCATTTTTGGGTTCCGTTAAAATGGCCCGAAGGGTTCCTTTATCCAACGGATTCATATACGTAAGTACTGGAAGACGCCCAATAATTTCAGGGATCAATCCAAATTCTTTTAAATCCTTCGGAATAATATACCGCAACAAATTATCCTTTTCCAAGGTATCTTCAGACTTGGAAGCACTGAAACCAATGGCTTGCATGTTCAACCTTTTGGAGATATGACGATCAATACCATCGAAAGCCCCTCCAGCGATAAATAGGATATTTTCAGTATTTACCTCAATAAACTTTTGATCGGGATGCTTTCGGCCACCTTTAGGCGGGACATTTACCACGGTTCCTTCCAACAACTTCAGCAAAGCCTGTTGCACGCCTTCCCCACTTACATCACGGGTAATGGAAGGATTGTCACTTTTACGGGCGATTTTATCGATCTCATCAATAAACACTATCCCGTTTTGAGCTTTTTCTACATTGTAATCGGCCGCTTGTAATAAACGGGTTAAAATGCTTTCCACATCTTCCCCCACGTAACCAGCCTCCGTTAATACGGTGGCATCTACGATCGCCAAAGGCACATTCAGCATCCGGGCGATGGTTTTGGCCATCAAGGTTTTTCCCGTACCTGTTTGCCCAACAATCACGATATTACTCTTCTGAATTTCAATATCATCATCGGTTTTAGGCTGCAACAATCGCTTGTAGTGATTATAAACTGCTACAGACATCACTTTTTTACTGTAATCCTGCCCAATAATATAATCGTCCAAAAACTCTTTAATCGCTTTTGGCTTTTTCAGCATCATTTCTTTGGAAAGCTCGTCCTTATCGGAATGTAGTGCTTCTTCCACTACAATTCCATGAGCTTGTTCAATGCAGCGATCGCAAATATGGGCGTCCAACCCTGCAATAAGCAAGTTGGTTTCTGCCTTTTTCCGGCCGCAGAAGGAACATTCCAATTCTTCTTTAGACATAATTTTTAATTTTACTTAGTACGCGAAAGGATTTCATCGATCATCCCATATTCCAAGGCTCTATCTGCCTTCATCCAATAATCCCGATCGCTATCTTCAAAAACTTTTTCAACGGTTTGTCCCGAATGTTTTGCGATGATATGGTACAATTCGTCACGCAAGGTAAGGATTTCTTTTGCAGTGATTTCAATATCGCTTGCCTGACCTTGAGCGCCTCCCATAGGTTGGTGAATCATTACACGGGAGTGTGGCAAACCACTACGTTTCCCCTTTTCCCCAGCACATAATAATACAGCCCCCATAGAAGCGGCCATTCCGGTACAGATAGTGGCTACATCAGGTTTTATAAATTGCATGGTATCATAAATTCCCAAACCAGCATAGACACTTCCGCCAGGCGAATTGATATAAATTTGAATGTCTTTGGAAGCATCGGTACTTTCCAAAAACAATAGCTGCGCCTGCACGATATTGGCTACTTGATCGTTGATTCCCGTTCCTAGAAAAATGATGCGGTCCATCATTAAACGTGAAAAAACATCCATAGCCACGGCATTCATTTGGCGTTCTTCAATAATATTAGGAGTTAAGGCAACTGGATACATACTACTTACAATTTTATCGTAATACGTGCTGCTGATGCCTTGATCCTTAATGGCAAAGTCTTTAAATTCTTTTCCGTAGTTCATATATTTTTTTTGTTTTGTCAAAAAATTAATAAGGCGTTGATGATTGCTCATTCAACGCCTTAAATATAACTATTTTATCGCTGAATTACGCGTAAGCTTCTTTTACGAATTGATCGTACGTTACTTCTTTTTCCTTAAGCTTCGCATTTTCCTTGAAAAACTGAAGCAATTTATTGGTATTCAGTTGTTCGCTTAAACGCTTTACTTCTTCTTCATTGCTCATGATCCTTGCAACAATGCCCTCCACTTCCTCATCGGTTGAATTCATTTGGCCAAATTGCGCCATTTGCCCTTTGATCATGGTTCCGGCATAGTCCTTCAATTCTTCAAAAGTGATTTGAAGCGATTCGTTTTCCTCACGAAGTTTCCCTTCGATAAGTTGATAACGTAATCCTTTTTCACTTCTTTCATATTCTTCTTTTGCCTCAGCTTCGGTCATTTTCCCTTCTCCCGTAGAACGGATCCAACGTTTTAGGAAATCATCTGGCAAATCGAATTTGGTATTTTCAATCAAGGTTTCCACTACATCATTCAACAGTTTTTGATCTCCCTGCTGGGCAAATTGACGTTCGGCATCTTCCTTGATTTTCTCTTTCAATTCTTTTTCTGAAGTCACATTCCCTTCACCAAACAACTTATCGAAAAGCTCTTGGTTTAGTTCGGCCATCTCACGGGTATTGATCTCTTCCACTTTGAAAGTTACTTCAATATCCAATCCATGGGCATCGTCATGAGAAACCCCTAAATGCTTTTGGTTATCATGGTCATCCTTAAAAAGTCCCTTGGTTTTAAGGGAAATTTCATCTCCTACCTTAGCGCCTAAGAGGGCATCCAATTGTTTTTTTCCTTTGATATCGTCTGTAGAAAGCGTTGCTTTTTTATTGATATCCTTCTCTTCGGAAGTAAAGGTCCCCGTAATTTCATCTCCTTTGGAAACCTCCTTTTTGGAAATCAATTTCCCGTACTGTTTACGGATGGTTTTCACCTGATTTTCAATCATTTCCTTATCGGCTACGATTTTGTAATGCGTCGTTGCTTTTTTGGAAAGATCTACTTTAAAGTCGGGCGTTAAACCCAATTCAAATTCAAATGCGAAATCCTCGCTATCCCAATTGATGTCAGCTTCATTTTTGGGCAATGGATTTCCTAAAATATCAAGCTTTTCCTCGGTAAGGTATTTGTGCAAATTATCTTGAAGTAGCTTATTCACTTCTTCTACCAAAACAGCTCTTCCAAACTGCTTTTTTACCATTCCCATTGGGATTTGCCCCTTTCGGAATCCAGGAATATTGGCATTTTTCCGGTAGTTTTTCAAAACGCTATCTACTTTTTCAGCGTAATCGTCTTTAGAAATCTCTACGGTAAGCACCGCATTCAAGCTATCAATGTCTTTTTTTGTGATGTTCATTATAATCCCTTAAAAATTGGGTGCAAAAGTAGTTTATTTTCCCTTATGGAGCAAGCTTTCAGCTACTGTATTTCAACCCCTTATTTATCTTTCTCCACGATGGAAAAAAGGATGGACTGTAAAAGTGATAATAATAAACTAAAAAGGAGTGCCCACCAAAAACTACCTACCGCAAATCCCGAGATAAAATAATCGGCCATCAAGATTATAAAGGCGTTAATCACTAATAAAAATAACCCCAAGGTAATAAGCGTAATAGGTAAGGTGAGAAAAATTAAAATAGGCTTTACAATAAGCCGCAATATAGCCAATACTACGGCTACAATAATCGCCGATCCATAGCTGGCTACCTCTACTCCTGGCAGAAGGTAAGACAAGATTACCACCGCTAAGGCAGTCAATAAAATTTTTAGAATAGTTTGCATGGTTGTTTGATTTGCTTCTTTAAATTTCGAAAAATCAGGATAAAAATTCCATAATCTTTTCATAAAATTCGGAAGGGTTTTCGGCATGCAACCAATGCCCCGCCTTGGAAACGGTTTTAAATTGTGCCTTCGGAAAATGTTTGGAAATAAGCAACTCATCTACCGGAAGGATGTATCCCGATTGCTCCCCTTTAATGAACAAGGTTGCTTTTTCAAACGTGGCATTTTCAGCTAAAGCCTCCCCAACGGCATCGTATTTTTCCACCAAAACCGGCAAATTCATTCGAAGTGCTAATTTTCCCTTTTCCACCCAATACAGATTTTTCAGTAAAAACTGTCGCACCCCCTTCTGCGGAATGTATTCAGAAAGTACCTCATCGGCTTCCCCACGGGAAGAAATTTTATTAAAATCCAAAGAAGAAAGGCCTTTCAAAATATCCTGATGGTGTGGCGGATATGCCTTCGGCCCAATATCTGCCACGATAAGACGGGACACTTTTTCGGGATGATCCACGGCAAACTGCATGGCTGTTTTTCCTCCCATGGAATGCCCCATTAAAATAATTTCATCGAGCTGATGTGTATCGCAATACGCTTTCAGGTCCTCTGCCATAGCTTTGTAACCAAACGTCTCGCTGTGAAAACTCCTTCCGTGATTACGCTGATCAACCAAATGAACTTGATATCCTGCTTCCGAAAACTCATTGCCTAGGGTTTTCCAATTGTCACTCATTCCTAAAAATCCGTGAAGGATCACAAATGGCGTTCCTTCTCCTATAACTTGTGCGTGTAATTGCATTACTGTAATTTTTCTAAATATTCCTTTATCACGTTTTCCAAACCTTTGTAAATAGCTTCACAGATAAGGGCATGGCCTATGGAAACTTCCAATAAATGAGGAATGTTTTGTTTAAAAAAACGAATGTTTTCCAGCGACAGATCGTGTCCCGCGTTAATTCCCAAACCTAATTCGTGTGCTTTTACGGCGCATTCCCTGTAAGGCTCTATGGCCTTTTCATTTCCCAAACCATATTGGTGCGCGAAGGCTTCCGTATACAGCTCTATCCTGTCGGTGCCCGTGGCTACCGCCCCTTCAATCATTCTCACGTCTGGGTCTACAAAAATGGAAGTACGGATTCCATGGCGTTTGCATTCAGAAATCACTTCGGAAAGAAACACTTTGTGCTTTACCGTATCCCAACCGGCATTCGAAGTAATGGCATCTACCGCATCGGGAACGAGCGTCACTTGCGTAGGTTTTATTTGCAACACCATTTCTAGAAAGTTGTCGATAGGGTTTCCCTCAATATTGTATTCGGTGTGAACTACCGACTGTAAATCGAACGCATCTTGGTAACGAATATGCCGTTCATCGGGCCTGGGATGAATTGTGACCCCTTGGGCCCCAAATTTTTGCACATCTTTGGCTACCTCTAGTACATTGGGTATATTACCCCCACGTGCATTTCGCAACGTGGCGATTTTATTAATATTTACACTTAATTTTGTCATTTTGCAACGCTTTAGTTGCAAAAATACAAACTTGATCTCCCGTTTGGCACGGTTATTTTAAGTAATTTGCATAAAAATTGAATTGTGGAAACTCAAAGTTACATCATTAACGACATACAACCTTTTGACATACAAGAGAAGCTTAGTGAAGTGAAAAACGCTTTTAACCAGCTTACCTACTCTCATGTGCCGGTAACCAAAGGAAAGGAGTATGTGGGCTGTATCTCTGAAACAGACGCCCATTGTTTTGACTCCAAAAAAGCCTTGGAAGATTACAGTTATGCTCTAGAACCCTTCTTTGTCAGTCTACAAACCAATTGGTTGGACATCTTGGAGGCATTTGCACTGCAATCGTCGAATATTATGCCAGTATTGAATGATAAAAATGAATACCTAGGCTATTACGAATTAAGTGATATCATGTCGCTATTTAACGATACGCCTTTTTTGAACGAAGCGGGAGGTATTATTGTAGTGGAAAAAGGGAGTCGGGAGTATTCGTTTAGTGAAATTTGCCAGATTGTTGAAACCAACGACGCTAAAATTTTAGGGGTGTTTATTTCAAAAATTGAAAACGACATTACTCAAGCGACTATTAAAATTGGTCATTCGGGGATGAATGCTATTGTTCAAACCTTCCGAAGATATGGCTACAATGTAGTTTCTGAACACCATGAAGACCTAATGCAGGAAGAGCTAAAGGAACGCTCGCAATACTTAGACAAATACCTAAATATCTAAAAAATGAAAATTGGTATTTACGGTCAATTTTATCACAAAGATTCTGAAAAGTACATTCAGCATATTTTGGATGCCCTTCAGAAAAACAATGCTGAAGTCTATATTGAAGAAGGTTTCCTGAAAATAATTGAAGCACACGAGGGAATTGCAACGCCGGTAAGCAGCATGGCTACTTTCAAGGAATTGGATAGAACCTACGATTTTTTCTTTAGCATTGGAGGCGATGGAACCCTGTTAAAGTCGGTTACTTTTGTTCGGGATCTAGACATCCCCATTGTAGGGATCAACACCGGAAGGTTAGGATTCCTGGCGACCCTTCAGAAAGAAACTATTTCAGAAAGTATTCATAATATTTTTGAAGGAAACTATAGCTTGTCGGAAAGAAGCTTGCTTTCCATAGAAACCGAACCCTACAACGAATGCCTTTCCCCGCTCAATTTTGCCTTAAATGAAATCGCCGTTAACCGGAAGAATACCACTTCCATGATAAAAGTTGAAACTTTGGTTGATGGGGAATACCTTACCTCTTATTGGAGCGACGGCCTTATTTTATCTACGCCCACCGGTTCCACGGGATATTCTTTAAGCTGTGGTGGACCAGTCATAGACCCTTCCACCCATAGCATCGTAATTACCCCCATTGCTCCGCACAATCTTAACGCAAGGCCCTTGGTATTGCCCGACCACTGTGAAATTACTTTGAAGGTGAGTGGTCGCGAAGACCATTACCTCATTTCCTTGGACTCTAGAATTGCGACCCTAACCAACAACACAGAAATTACCATTAAAAGAGCCCCTTTTACCATAAAAATGGTTCAAATGCATCATGCCTCCTTTATTAAGACCCTTCGAGAAAAGTTGCTTTGGGGAGAAGATAAACGCAACTAAACAATAAAAAACCCGAAAACTTGTTTTACACACAGTACTAATTTGCTGAAACTATGGCGAAGCAAAGTTTATTGTTATATTTGCAAACTTTTAAAGAATATGAAGTACTTAGCAGCAGTAATTTTACTCATAGGTTGCTCTTTAACAAGCCTTTCCCAAACCTACGAAATAGGAGGCTTTTTGGGGGGCTCAAATTATATAGGGGATATTGGAAAAACCAATTACATCGCCCCCAACAACTTGGCATTTGGCGGGATTTTCAAATGGAACCGAAGTGCGAGACATTCCTTTAGGGGAACCATCATTCTTTCCGATATTAGTGGAGATGATGCCGAATCTAGTGAAGAACGAAGAAAACAAAGGGGGTATTCTTTTAAAAATTCTATCTTAGAAGCCTCATTAGGGATTGAATTTACTTTTTGGGAGTTTAATTTACACTCAGGCTATCCACAAACGACGCCCTACCTGTATACCGGATTAACCTATTTTGGATATAACTCCCTCTACAAAAGAAGTGGTTCAGACATAATGATTGAGTATGACAATGCTGGGTCGTTCGCCATCCCTATGGTGGTAGGCCTCAAAACCTCTATTGGGACCCGATTTGTATTAGGTATGGAAATAGGCGCTCGATATACATTTACGGACAACTTAGACGGAAGCAATCCTACAGGAGGACTTGAAAATGAAGATACTTTGAAGTTTGGAAACATTAATAGCGACGACTGGTATGTTTTCACAGGAGTGACCTTAACCGTTACCTTTGGAAGGGAACCTTGTTATTGTAATTTTTAATGGAATTAAAGGACCAAATAGAACTATCCAAATTGCCCAAGCACATCGCCATTATTATGGATGGTAATGGTCGTTGGGCCAAAAAACAAGGGTATTTTCGATCCTTTGGACATGAGAATGGCACAAAAGCCGTTCGGGATATTGTAGAAGCTTGTGCCGAACTTCCAGTACCGTATTTAACCCTTTTCGCCTTTTCTACGGAAAATTGGAATCGTCCAAAAATTGAAGTGAACACCTTAATGAAACTTTTGGTTTCTTCTTTAAAGAAAGAAATAAAAACCCTTCAGGAAAACAATATTAAACTCAATGCTATTGGCGACCTGGAAGCCCTTCCGAAGAAAGCATACGACGAACTTGAAGATGTACTGGAAAAGACTAAAAACAATTCTAGGATGACCCTTACCCTAGCGTTAAGTTATGGTTCTAGGGAAGAAATTACAAAAACCATAAAAGAGATTAGTCTTAAAGTTAAAAATAACCTAATTTCGCCGCAGGATATTGATGAATCGGTGATAAATAATCATCTTTACACGCGGGATTTGCCCGATGTAGATTTATTGATTAGGACAAGTGGCGAGCAAAGGATAAGCAACTTTTTATTATGGCAAATAGCATATGCTGAATTGTATTTCACAGAAATACTTTGGCCAGATTACAGAAAAAAGGATCTTTTTGAAGCCATATTAAATTACCAAAACAGAGAGAGAAGATTTGGAAAGACGAGCGAACAACTTAATTCATAAGAAGTTAACACAGTATCGCAACCTTATATTGGCTTTAGGGTTTGCGATTTCTTCTATTTTAGGCCTTACAGCACAACAAAAGGAGTTTGATGCAGGGAAAAGATATACCCTAAACAACATTACCGTAACCGGTACCCAAAATTTTAATGAAAATACCGTCATTGCTTTTACCGGATTGCGAAAAGGTGACCAACTATATATTCCAGGGGAAAGGTTAAGCAATGTTACCCAAAAACTTTGGGAGCAAAACCTTTTTAGTGATATTGCCTTCTACGTTACAAATATCGACGGGGACTTAGTAGACCTTGAGCTTTATATTGTAGAACTCCCTAAACTGAACGAAGTTACTGTAGAAGGGGTAAGAAAAGGGCAATCCAAAGAAATTATTAAAGATAACAACCTGAAGCCAGGAACTAAAATTACCAAGAACCTCCTTACCACCACTAAAAATTACATTAAGGATAAGTTTAGGAAACAAGGGTTTTTCAATACCAATGTGGTCATTGCCACTACCGCTTACACAGATTCTACCGGCGCTGAAATTGCAAAGGACATGAAGATAAAAGTTTCTAAAGGGGATCGGGTAAAGGTAAAATCCATCACTTTTGACGGCAATAATGAAATTAAAGATAGTAAGCTTCGCGGTTTTATGAAAAATGTAAAACGTAAAAACTTTTTACGCTTTTACAAAAGATCTAAATTTACGGAAGACGGCTTTGAAGAAGATAAAGAACGAATTATTGAAAAATACAAAGAGCGTGGCTATCGTGATGCCCAAATTGTTTCAGACACCTTAATTGTTAATGATGATAAAAATATCTCCTTGAAACTTGAGGTAAAAGAAGGTAAAAAGTATTATTTCGGTGATATTCGATTTATAGGAAATAGCGTCTATCCCAGTAATTATTTGCGTCAGTACTTAGGAATTCAAAAAGGAGACGTTTATAATGGTGTGTTGCTTCAGGAACGAATTGCAGACAATACAGAACCCGATGCGCCAGACCTTACCAACCTATATCAAAATGAAGGGTATTTATTTTCAGAAATAAATCCAGTAGAGGTCGCCGTTCGAAATGACACCATCGATTATGAAATTCGAATCCGTGAAGGGAAAGAAGCCTACTTCGACCATGTTACGGTAGTTGGAAACGACAAAACAAACGATCATGTTATTTATCGGGAGTTACGTACACGCCCAGGACAAAAGTACAGTAAGAGAAACGTAATAAGAACCATTAGGGAGTTAGGACAATTAGGCTATTTTGACCCAGAACAACTTTCCCCAAATTTCAAAAATGTAGATCCCAACAACGGTACTTTGGACATGGAGTATTCTGTCGTAGAAAAAGGATCCAGTCAAATTGAACTTCAAGGAGGTTACGGCGGTGGTGGTTTTGTGGGAACCTTAGGACTCTCTTTCAACAACTTTTCGCTAAGAAATATTTTCAACGGGGAAGCCTACAAACCCATTCCGATGGGAGATGGACAGAAATTATCCTTACGGGCGCAGGCTAGTTCCTTTTACCAAACCTATAGTCTTTCGGTAGTAGAACCCTGGTTGGGTGGTAAAAAACCTGTTCAATTAAGTACGTCGTTTTCTCATACAATCCAATACTTATTTAATTTCCAAACCAGGGAGAGAGATAAAAATAGGAGCTTCTTAATTACAGGAGGATCTATAGGAATTGCGCAGAGGTTAAAATGGCCCGATGACTATTTCCAATTGTCACAGTCTATTAGCTTTCAACATTACAACCTTCAAAATTATAACACAGGTCTTTTCACCTTTGGCGATGGGTACTCAAACAACTTTGCCTATACCATTGGCTTCGGAAGAAATAGCACCGATGTAAACCCCGTTTTCCCACGTAGTGGTTCAAATTTCCTTATTTCAGCAAAATTGACCCCCCCCTATTCTGCTTTTAATAATATTGATTACCAAGGTCTGGCGGAAGAAAGAAATGAATTGGTATCGGATTTACAGCAAAATCCCGATGATGTTGATGCGCAAAATAGAATTTCTGAAATTGACCAAACCCGTTTTAACTGGCTCGAATACTACAAAGTAAAGTTTGAAGGAACCTGGTTTACCGAAATTGCCAAAGATTTGGTCCTTCGCCCTAAAGCTGAATTTGGTTTCTTGGGGGCTTATAACAACGCTCGGGGCATCCCACCTTTCGAAAGATTCTTCTTAGGAGGAGATGGTTTGGGAGCCTTTAGCCTAGACGGAAGGGAAGTAATTCAGTTAAGAGGATACCCCAACCAAGCCCTTTCAGATAATGACGGGAATAACATTTACAATAAATTTTCGTTAGAGTTAAGATATCCTGTAACTTTGAAGCAGTTAGCCTCTATTTATGTATTGGCTTTTGCGGAAGGGGGAGCAGCCTATAACGGCTTTAGGAATTACAATCCTTTTGACCTAAAAAGATCTGCTGGAGCGGGAATTCGTATATTTATGCCTGCTTTCGGATTATTGGGGATAGATTTCGGATATGGATTCGATCCTATTCTTGGTGGCATCGACAGAAATGGGTGGGAAACCCACTTTATTATAGGACAACAATTTTAATTTGGCACGATATTTTCTAAGTAACAACCAGAAAAGTATGAAAACGATCAAAATACTATTTACCATTGCAGCCTTAACCTTAGTGTTTTCGGTACAAGCCCAAAGAGGTGCCCGAATTGGTTATATTGATATGGAATACATTCTTGAGAGTGTTCCTGAATATCAAGAAGCTTCTACCCAATTGGAAGGAAAGGTTCAAAAATGGAAAAAAGACCTTGAAAAAAAGCAAAAGGAAATTGACCAAATGAAGCTCAATTTAAGCAATGAAAGGGTCTTGTTAACGAAAGAATTAATCGAGGAACGGGAAGAGGAAATAAAAATCCTTGAGGATGAAATGTTGAAATACCAACAAGACCGTTTTGGGCCTAATGGTGATCTGTACATTCAGAGAAGGCAATTGGTACAACCCATCCAAGATCAAGTTTTCAATATTGTTCAGGAAATATCTGAAGCTAAAAAATACGACTTTGTTTTTGATAAATCTGCAGATGTCGTCATGCTATTTGCTGCCAAAAGAAATGATATAAGCGATTTGGTCTTACGAAGAATCAATAGAGCTGCCAAGCGGGAAGAAGCCCTAAATAAAAGGGAAGAAAAACAAATTGAAGCCGAAGAAGCGCTTTCTGGGGAACAACAAGATGTGCTATCGGAAAGAGAGAAAGCCCTCGAAGACAAAAAGAAAGCCCGGGAGGAAATGATGGAAGAACGAAGAAGAATCCGTGATTCTATTAGGGATGCCCGAAAAGCCGAATTTGAAAGAAGAAGGGATTCTTTACTTAAGGTAAGAGAACAAAACCGAACCGGAGGTGGCCCTCCATCAGAAGGAGAAGGAGAAGAGAATAATGAGGGCGGAGAGAATTAAATGTAACTAAAAATAAATCTATAAACACTTTTTAATTAATACGTAGTAAAATGAAAAAAATCAATGTACTATTTTTAGCGGTTGTACTTTTTGTAGGAGCCACTAGCTTTATAAACGCACAATCCAAGGTTGCTCACATCAACACTCAGGATTTAATTGAAGCCATGCCCGAAATGAAAGCCGCACAAGGACAGTTAGAAAAGCTTCAGAAAACCTATGATACTGAAATTAAAGCCATGTCGAAAGAACTTCAGGCGAAAATTACCCAGTACGATTCTGAAGCAGCCAATAAAACAGAGCAGGAAAACCAGAAAAGAATGGAAGAAGTTCAAGGAATGCAAAGTAACATTGGTGCTTACAGACAACAAGCCGTTCAGGATCTTCAGAAAAAAGAGGTTGATTTGTTTCAGCCCATCTTGGACAAGGCAAAAAGTGCTATTCAAAAAGTAGCCAGAGCACAAGGCTTTCAATATGTATTGGACTCCTCTCAAGGTAGCGGGGTAATCCTTTCCGACGGAAAAGACCTTCTTGCAGACGTAAAAAAGGAATTGGGAATTTAAACACCCTACTTTCTAAAATAATTTTAAAAACTGCCCATGAATTCACGGGCAGTTTTTATTTTTATGGAAATGCATTCAAAACAACCTATCGGCATATTCGACTCTGGTGTGGGCGGCACTTCCATTTGGAAAGAAATCCATGAGCTTCTTCCCTACGAGGATACTTTATATTTAGCAGACAGTAAAAACGCTCCGTACGGAAATAAAAGTCGGGAAGAGATTATCTCTTTAAGCATTAAGAATACCGAGTTCTTATTAGAGCAAAACAGTAAAATTATTGTCGTTGCCTGTAATACAGCTACCACTAATGCCATAAAAGTATTACGGGAAAACTACGATGTTCCGTTTATAGGCATAGAGCCCGCCATTAAACCCGCAGCGTTACAAACCAAAACCAAAAGTATTGGAATCCTCGCAACCCGCGGAACGCTAAGCAGTGAGCTTTTCTCTAAAACCTCTGAAGCCTTTACAAAAGATATTAGCGTAATGGAAGTAGTGGGTGAAGGGTTGGTTCCCTTAATTGAAAAAGGAGCGCTAGAAAGCGAGGAAATGCTTCAATTGTTAACAAAATATACGGCTCCAATGGTCGCTAGCGAAATAGACTATTTGGTGCTAGGCTGCAGTCACTATCCGTACCTTATACCCACCCTTAAAAAAATACTTCCGAAGGAAGTAAAAATAATCGATTCTGGAGAAGCCGTCGCGAAACAAACCAAAGCTATTTTGGATGAAAATGATTTATTGGTTAAAGAATCAAGGCCACCAAAACTTCAGTTTTATACCAATGCTTCAAAAAGAACCCTAGGGCTACTATTAAGTGAGTATTCCAAGAAAATTTTAATAGCGGAAAAACCGTTTTAGTCTTCCTGAAACCAACTGGCATACGTAATATAATTAGTGGCTATGCGGTTAATCTCGCCATGAATTAATTCTTCACTAATGTCTTTTACTTTTTTTGCGGGAATTCCTGCATAAATACTCCCTGCCTCTACGTGGGTGTTTTTGGTTACGACTGCACCGGCAGCAATAATACTATTGCTTTCCACCACGCAATCGTCCATAATTATACTGCCCATACCTATAAGCACATGATCCTTTATAGTACATCCATGTACTATAGCGTTATGCCCAATAGAAACATTGTTCCCAATGGTAGTAGGTGATGCTTGATAGGTGGCATGAATTACAGCGCCGTCCTGTACATTCACCTTATCCCCCATCTTAATGTAATGAACATCTCCGCGAATTACCGCATTGAACCAAACACTACAGTCGTTTCCCATTGTCACCTCTCCCACTACAGTGGCATTTTCAGCAATAAAACAATTGTCTGGTATTTGTGGATGCTTTCCGTTTACAGGTTTAATAATCATATCGTTTAATTAAAATAGGCTAATAAGTCTTTTTTCTTGGAAGGGCTTACCATAATTTCCTTTCCATTTTCCAAAACGACACTCCCCCCCTTTCCTTTACGGTATTCCACTATGTGGCCTACATTTACCAAATAAGATTTATGAACTCGCGCAAAACCATTTTCAGTGAGCATTTCCTCAAAATACTTTAAGGTTTTACTGACTAATTTTTTCTTATCCTTCAGAAAAATTTGAGTGTAATTATCATCTGCTTGACAATACAAGATATCCTTTATTTGCAATACTTCAAATCCGTTTTGAAGCGGAATGGTAATTTTTCCATCCACAAATTGCTGTTTAGGCTTAAGCACGGCGTTCTGCAAACTATTTTCCTTCTCTTTAATTTCAGCAACGTAATCAACCGCATCAATCAATTTGTCAATATCAATAGGCTTTAAAAGGTAATAAGAAGCATGCGCATTTAAGGCATCGATGGCATAGTGGTCATACGCTGTCACAAAAACAGTCTCAAAAGTACGATCCCCTACTTTGTCCAAAAGATCGAAAGCATTACCATAAGGCATCTCTACGTCCAAAAACACCAAATCCAATTCGTGATTCCGAATTAGCACCAAAGCTTCCTCAACATTGGCAGCTTCCCCCATTAACTGTACTTTGGGACAATACTTGGAAAGGTAGTTTTTCAAAATTTCCCTACTGGTTTCTTCGTCTTCAACTACAATGGCTCGTAAATTCATTTAGTCTTTTTTTAAGGTGAGTTTTACTAAGGTCCCTTCTTGGTTTTCAAAAACATCTTCTACCCTAACATCTACTTTATCTTGATACATTTCGTTAAGAATAGCAATACGCTTTTTGATATTTCCCATCCCTTTCGATTTTTGTTTTTTCTGATGTTCGGTTTTCAGTGCTTTCGATTTCTCCCTTCCAATTCCGTCATCTTCTATCGTAATCAATACGGTTTCTTCATTAAACTTATTGAAGTGAATTTTCAACATTCCCTTTTCTTCCTTATACCGAAGTCCATGCCAAACTGCATTTTCCACATACGGCTGAAGCAGCATGGGTGGGATGACAAAATCTTCCACGTTAATTGAAGGGTCTACCTTAATTTCATAGTCAAACTTGTCCTGAAACCTAAAGTGTTCCAGTTTGGTGTACAGTTCAAGCAATTCAATTTCTTTAGAAAGTGGAATAAAGTCTTCTTCACTATTTTCCAAAACGGAACGCATTAATTGGGAAAATTCACTCAAATACTTATTCGCAGCGCGCTCGTCACTTCGAGCAATAAAACTGTTAACGGAATTTAACGCATTAAAAATGAAATGGGGATTCATCTGTGTACGCAAGCTTTTTAAGGCCAGTAAATTATTGGCATACTGTTGCTGTCGTGCAGTTTTCCGCTGGGTATATGCCGTAAAAAGCAACAGCAATGCAATTACCACCAAAGAAGCTATGATCCATTTTTGAATGGTGTTATTCTTTTGAATAAGCTCTTGATTCTCAAATGCCAATTGATAGCGACTTTCCTTAAGCTTACGTTCGTTTTCAAGACTGGTAATTCGGTTTTGCTTAAGTGCAATTTCTTTACTGAAACGAGCTGCCTGTGACAACTCTTGCTCTTTTTTTATGTACAGCTCGTCTACTACTTCTACATATCGCTCATAGCTTTCTGCTGCTTTTCCATAATCCCCTATATCCCGGTATATTTCTGAAAGTTTACGGGTTGCATCCTTTTCCACAACCAAATCTTCTTTTTCATCGGCCTCTTCAATACTTTTCTTTAAAAAAGGGATGGCTTCTTCGTATTTATTTTGAAGGACGTAAGCATTTGCAATTTTATAATTCTGTCGCTGTGGGGTTAGTGTATTCTCAGTAAGAATTCCCTTTTTTTCAGGCATTTCGTCATCTAACGACTGAATTTCATCTAAAGCTTCTTGGCGTAATTCAATTTCCTTCTCAAAATCCTGTGTCTGGTTGTAAAAATCGGCCACCTTACTTTTTTCTTCGGCAGCTCTCTTTTTATTTTCGCCTTTGGAAAGGGTTAAAGAATTATCAAAATAATTTTGTGCTTCTTCAATAGCCCCTCCTTGTGCATAAGCCTGCCCAATTTTAGAGTTTAAATCTGTTACTTTTGGAGAAATTTTTCGCTGCTTCGCTATATCCAATCCTTTTTGGTAATTAAAAACGCTTTTTACCGCATCATTAATAAGCTTGTAATTATCTCCTAAACCTTCATAAACTTCCACTTGTTGATAAGCAGTCAGTTTTTCATTCAAAAGCTTTTTAAATACCGAAATGCTTTCTTGATAATTCCCGTTTTGCATATACGCTTTTGCTAGCTTTATACGGGTATCCAACTCAGACTTAAAGGCAATACTTTCTTTATAGTTGGAAATAGCCAAGTCGGGTAATTGCCAATACAAATTGATATCCCCAAGGGTTTCATATGCTAAAGCATTTTCATGTGAAGTAGCCGATTTCCCAGATACATTTTCAAAAGCTTGAGTAACATACTCAATACTTTTCTGTGCATCCTTTTTTAAATAAGCCTTTGCCGAATCTATATAAACCTGAAAATAATTTTGATAATTAGTTTTTCGGGAAGTAGTAATCTTCTCGCTTTCAGTCTCTACATTCTCCACCTTCACAATCACTTCTTCTTGATTCTTGATTGTGTAATAAACTGTTTTAAACTCATCGCTCCTAACTACAAGTTCATCTCCAATACTCGCTTCTATTTGAAATTCGCCAGAAAGATTTGTGGCAGTATATCCTTTTCCAGAAATTTCAATATTGACTCTTGCAATAGGCATATAGCTCTCAGAATTTATTACTTTACCTTTTAATACAAAGGTTTTCTGTCCTGAAGGAGAGTTCTGGGAGAAGCCTACACTTTTAATAGACAACAGGAAAAAGAAAAATATAAATAGATAGTACTTCATAGTATTTCAATAATGTAAACATACATACTTTGCCCGTAAAGAAAAAACAGCTTTTATCCCTAAGCCTGTATTTTAAGAGGCAAATAACCCATTTCCCTAATAAAAACGTCCCTGTCACTCATCAGGAATAGAAACACCCTCATTGGAGCTTTTTTTTAAATTTTCTCTACAGTACGTTTACTAAAATTTATAAACAAACTGTTATGAAATCTCTGCAAACCATTAGTCTAATTGTATTTTTAGTAGGCTTTCTTGCCTGTAAAGCAGATACTAGAAAACCTGTTTTCTTACAAGAAGAAGATAAGAATCCTGCAATCTCAAAAACCAGTATCAAAGTAGCCCTGCTTTTGGATACCAGCAATAGCATGGATGGCTTGATAGACCAAGCTAAAGCACAGCTTTGGGAAATCGTAAATGAACTCTCTTATGCAAAATGCAAACACGAGCAACCCAACTTAAAAATTGCCCTGTATGAATATGGAAATGATAACCTAAGCGAAAAAAATGGTTATATAAGAAAAGTCCTAGGTTTTACAGAAGACTTAGATGATGTTTCCAAAGAATTATTCTCCTTAACAACCAAAGGAGGAAGTGAATATTGTGGTACGGTAATCAAAGCTTCCTTGGATCAACTAGATTGGGGAAACAATGCCGATGACCTAAAATTAATTTTCATTGCTGGCAACGAACCTTTTACCCAAGGAAAAATAGACTACAGAGATGCTGCTAACGTAGCGAAAGAAAAAAGCATTGTAGTAAACACCATATTTTGTGGAGACTACAAACATGGAGAAGATACTTCTTGGAAAGAGGGAGCTATTTTAACCTATGGAGATTACATGGCTATTAATCACAACCAACAAACCGTACATGTTCCATCTCCTTATGATGATACGATTTTACAACTTAATATTAAACTGAATAAAACTTATATTCCATATGGTAGATATGGTAAAGAGAAAGTAGCGGAGCAAGAAGCTCAAGACGATAATGCCGCAGGTTACAGTAAATCAAATGCTGTAAGTAGAACTGTTTCCAAAAGCTCTCACTTTTACAAGAATAGTTCTTGGGATCTTGTTGATGCTGAAAAAGAAGAAAACTTTAATTATTCGACACTCAAAAAGGAGCAGCTTCCTCAAAATCTACAAGGAAAAACCATTGAAGAAATAAAAGCTTATGTTAAATCACAACGTAAGAAACGAGAGGTTATTCAAAAAGAAATAGATGACCTTAATAAAAAACGCAAGGATTATATTTCCAACCATAAAAAGGAAAATACAAATGGCCTTGAGAATGCAATGATCGAAGCCATTAAAAACCAAGCAAAGAAAAAAGACTATACTTGGGAATAAAAAAAGCCCCAATTGGGGCTTTTTTTATTTTGTATTGGGTCTTAACATACCGTTGTATCGCATATCCTGAGACCAACTTTTATAAATACGATCCAGGAAATTATAGCCTAAAGTAAGTTGATGGAACCCTCCATTTTGAAAACGCACTTCCCCCGTTTGGTACGAATAGGTATACGCCACAACAAACTTGTCAAAGTTCACTCCTATTACAGGGGTAAAATATTGAGCATTCAAGTTGCTAACTGAAGCCCCGTCCAAATATTCTGCACCATCAAGACTTCTTCTATAAGACAAGCCCCCCCAGAGTCTTCCAAACTCCATAGAGCGAAAAGCCTTGAAATTAATATCGATAGCACTTTCACCTGTACGTTCTTTCCATTGAAATAAAAATGAAGGTTCAAAAGCCCACGGTCCTACAGAAGAAGTGATCCCATAAGCTGCGGAAAGCAAATAAGTCCTTTGGTTATTTGATTCGAATTCTTCACTATACAAATTTCGATTTCTAAAAATTAAATTCTTAACCGTGAAATGTGCAGCAAAATCCAGAAAATTATAAGAAAGACCCGCATCTACATTAAAATAGGAAGTACTCTGAATAATACCAGCAATAGCAGGATCAAAATCATTTGGGTCAAACTGAGTTTCATCCAATCTTTGCTGCATCAAACCTGCACTTAAACCAAAAGACAATTGATTTAAATCATATTTACTTCTTGAAAACATGATATGGTGTGCATACGTTAAATAACCTCCTACTTGCGAATGATATCCATTTCCATCATTAAACAAAATAGCTCCAATTCCAGATCTCTCTCCCAAACGGGTATGATAACTTAAGGATTGGGTATTTGGCGCTTCATTCTCACTAAACCATTGTTGCCTTGCTGATAATCGTAACCTTCCATAAGAAGCAGCACCAGCCATGGACGGATGCAATAAATACAGATTGTCTGCAAAATAATCAGAATAGGTAGGTATACCATCTTGCGCATATAAAAATGTGGTGCAAAAGAGTAAAAAAGTTAAGCAGGTTTGTTTGATCATATTCATTTTAGTCATTTTTATCTTAGCGTTTAATTGTAAAGTGTCCGGTGAACTCTTTTCGTTGCTGGTTTTCGGAGTACTCGACCC